>Ga0214919_10001288_pt1 | contig 41475 bp, 35 predicted proteins | sample LL1503_MetaG_FD_177994 | JGI IMG/M metagenome (GOLD analysis project Ga0214919, IMG submission 177994) | Freshwater microbial communities from Lake Lanier, Atlanta, Georgia, United States - LL-1503 | ecosystem: Environmental > Aquatic > Freshwater > Lake | place: USA: Georgia | collected... | reverse complement strand
CTAAACTAATAACTAAACTGGAGCAAGTCATACAACAATTTTCTTTTGTGATAACTGGGTGAAGTGGTAATGAACTACAACAACAAACACAACATTTTTGTTGTGTAGGTTCTAATACTACCATTTCTTGTGGTAATAGATTTATTTCTTGTGGTAACATATTGTGTTCTATATCAATACAATTGGATGCAATCGAATACATTGGATGTATAGGATGGATGTCAGTCGCGATAATTGGTTCATTCAATACTATTTCGACAGGGTTGTTTATTGGATTAGCATTGTATAACCCTTCTTCTATATTTTGTAAAGGATAAATTTGTGTTCCAACAATTGTTTTATAAACATCCATTAAATAATTATGATAATATAATAATATAATAATATTTTTATATTATTACATAAAATGTTCTCTTTTATATTTCCATCAACGACAATTCAAAAGGCAGATTTCGAAGATGTGAAATATGCAATACAAAAATCGACTACCGTTATTTTAATGAATACTCTACCTACACACGAACAAGATGTTCTCATTCGGGGAACCATTCATTCGAGTGAAGAAGAGAAAACAATCAATGATTTACTCAATAGTTATACTTATGACCCCAATGCTATCATTGTAATTGTTTATGGTAAAAACGCCAATGACCCAACTGCAGAAAAAAAATATTATCAATTGAAGAAATTGGGATTTCAACAGGTATATGTGTATTATGGCGGTATGTTTGAATGGGCTCTGTTGAATGAACTGTATGGTGCAGACGAATTTCCTACCACGCAAAAAATACGAGATATATTGAAATTCAAATCTTCACATTCTGCTATTCTTTCCAAATATAAGATGATAAAATATTAGTATTTATGACATGGAAGCCCATGTAATAAATGGATAAACCATTATAACAACTTCACCAGAGAAATTGTTGTGTGGAAGAATTTCGCTCCATGCAGGGCTCGAACCTGCGACCTTCAGATTTTACCGATGTTAAATAATAAACATAAACAGTCTGATGCTAAACTACCAACTGAGCTAACAGAGCATATACTTCTTCCACACTATAATTAGTGTAATGCCTTTAAATTCATTTTTCAAATTATTATTTATATATTTTGGTAAAAAATTATTAGGTGGAAAAACAAGAAAAACAAGAAAATGAAGAAGTAACAGGTTCTCGAAAACAAGAAGAACAAAGTTCCGTAGAAAGATTTTGAAAAAGAAAAAATAAAATATATTGTTCAACAGAATACCTTCCATTTTCATTCTTGGAGAACCTTACATAAAAAAGTAAAATACTCTTGTTTTCGATGATTTTTTACAAAAGTAAATAGTAGTCTAATAAAAAAGTAGTTTATAAAAGTATCCTGAAATTTTTTATTTTGGACATTTTTAAAATGTCCATTTTCAATTTCCTTGGCGGACTTTTACCAAGGATTTTTGGAAAAGTGGGTTGAGAGCATAATGCAGTAAAATCCATTTTTTGTTAAAATAACTGACTGCATAAAATATTTTGTAATAAAATAATTCGTAGAAAGTATTTAGAGGATTTTCTCGTATAATAATATAAGTCTCGCAAAAAAGTCAAAATGATTTATTGTTGTGAATGTTGTGACTATCATACGAGCTCAAACAAAGATTATGTAAAACATAATTTAACTGCAAAACATAAAAAACGCATTGAAACTGACAAACACGCTGAAAAATCCCATTTGAAATATCATTGTGAAACTTGTGACTTCTTTACGAGCAATAAAACAGATTATACAATACATTGTAAGACTGCAAAACATAAAAAACGGTTTTCCGAGAAAATCCTCGCAGAAAAAACGCAAGATGAATCGTCTATCATTGATATTGTAAAACAGGTTCTCATTTCGCAAGGTAATAATCCACAACACGAACTAATAGACAAACAAATCGAATGGACGAACAAACAAATCGAATTGACAAATAAACAGATTGAATTGGCAGAAAAACAACAATCTCAATCTCTTATTACCACCAATAACAATACTAACAATAACAATACTAACAATAACAATACGAATAATAACATCAATAATAACATCAATAATAACATCAATAAAAACTGTAATAATACCAATAATACTCAATTTAATCTACAATTCTTCCTCAACGATACCTGTAAAAACGCTGGTAATTTTACCGAGTTTATTAACAACATTCGTGTATCATTCGAAGACATAAAAACAAACGGAGAACTAGGATTTGTGAATGGAATTTCAAAGATTATTGTAGATAATTTGAAGCAATTGAACCTCGAAAATCGTCCGATTCACTGTACGGATGTAAAACGAGAAACATTTTATGTCAAAGACGAGAACCAGTGGGAAAAAGATAAAAGCGTAAAAATAATAGAAAAAGGAGTCAATGAGGTGAAACGAAAAGGAATGGTAACATTGAACGAATGGAGAGAAGAAACCCCAGAACGCTACGAAGAGAACCATCCAGCAGAACAATTGGAATACCAAATGCAAGGAGAATTAACACCAGGTAATAAAATGGATAAATTATTTCCAAAAATATTGAATATAATCGCCAAAGAGACCAAATTAGAAAAAACAGAAACAGTAATAGGTAAAAATTGATTATGAAAATGAATTTAATGAGAATACAACATAATATCATAGTATCAATTAATTCAAATCATGGACCTAACACAGAGCAAACTTACCAAAGTGGAATGGGGAAATGTGGAAATCCCCGTTTCAGAAAATGAGAAAACCGTCTTAAAACTGATTAAAGACGGTTATGTAAATATCAATATTCGTTCCAATGTGAATCAATCGCTATTTCAAAGTATGAAGGTAGAACACAGTGTGGAGAATGAAACATTCTTGTATAAAAAATATTTTGAAAAGGAAATCATAGCAGTTTGTGAAAAATATAACAAAAAATTAAAAATTCCAATAGTTTTCCAGCCGATTTCAGGAAGTTCAAAACAACCAAAAAAGGCAGACATAATTCGCATAGAATATATGGATAAAACACTAGAATCAAAAAAGCCAGAAATATTCGAATATATTCTCTTCAATTTTTGTGTGGATATTATCAAATCCATTGCAGGTAAAACCAACAAATTTGCATTTGCGCTTTACACAATCATCCAACTAAAAAAATGCAGTATTCCCTACATAAATGTGCATGTAATGAATTTTGTGAATCATATAATCCAATATACGAATAATTATGTGACAATATCAGAAGTGATTCTTCAAGCATATGAATTTATAGAGAAGAACCCTTACCTGTTGAAATATGAAGATATGACACTATTTAATCATCAGAAACAGTTATTCAGTATAATGAAAAAAAATCCCGAAGTGCCAAAATTGGTTCTGTATATTGCTCCGACAGGAACAGGAAAGACACTTTCTCCGATAGGTATTTCGGAACAATATCGTGTAATATTTATCTGTGTGGCGAGACATATAGGTTTGGCTCTCGCCAAATCGGCGATAACCATGGGTAAGAAAATAGCGGTAGCATTTGGTTGCGAAACTGCTTCGGATATTCGTCTGCATTATTTTGCGGCATCGAATTACAGTGTGAATAAGCGTTCAGGTTCCATTGCCAAAGTGGATAACAGTGTAGGTGACCGTGTTGAAATAATGATTTGTGATGTGAAATCCTATCTGACAGCGATGCATTATATGTTAGCTTTCAACGAAGAACCGAATATTGTAACTTATTGGGATGAGCCGACCATTACCATGGATTATCCAGAACACGAATTGCATAAATCGATTCACGAAAATTGGAAACAAAACAAGATTTCGAAGATGGTTTTGTCGTGCGCTACGCTACCGAAGGAAGCAGAAATCACAGCAACAATTGCAGATTTCAGGGAAAAGTTTGATTTAGCTGAAGTACATACCATCGAAAGTTATGACTGTCGTAAATCGATTTCACTGTTAAATAAGGAAGGTAAATGTGTATTACCTCATATGGTGCCTGAATTTTCAGTTTATACACAATTAATGAAATCCATAGCACACTGTGAAGAAAACAAGACATTGTTACGGTATTTCGATCTTACAGAAATTATCAGATATATCAAATACATCAATCATGTTTCTCAAAATTTGGATTCGAATATTTTAGACATCGAATTTCGTGCGAATGTATATTTTGCCAATATTTCAGAAATAACTATGAACTCATTGAAAGAATATTATTTGAAGACATTTCGACATATCAATCCTGAAAAATGGACGAACATTCATGATTATCTTATTAAAACACAATCCACGAAATTTAACAATGAACCAATAGCACTACCACTTACACGAACACAAAGTGTCCAATATCCAGATAAAGTAACCGATACGATAACAAAGTCTCAAAGTATGAACGACACATCCAATAAAATAACAACAGGTGTAAGTAAAAGTGGTATTTTATTGACAACAAATGATGCCCACACATTGACTGATGGACCAACGATATTCTTGACAGAAGATGTGGAAAAAATAGGACATTTTTACTGTCAGAATTCGAAAATTCCCGAAGTGATTTTCGGGCGTATCATGGAAAAAATCGGAAAAAATAACGACATCCAAAAGAATTTGGAAATGTTGCAACATACTTTGGAGGATAAAATGGGAACCAAAGACGAGGATAAAGATAAGGACCGTAAGGCAGACCGAAACGAAAAATTCAACCCAGAGATTCGACGATTGGTAGAACAAATTGATAGTCTTCGAAATCAATTAACCTCGGTAAATTTGGATGCGGTATATATTCCGAATACTCAACAACACCAACAGATGTGGTCGGGTGGATTAAATGCAAACGCATATACATCTAATATAGCAGATTCAGTGGTAAAGGAAATCATGGAATTAGATGTAGATAATTCTATGAAGATTTTGTTGTTACTGGGTATTGGTATGTTTACGAATCAACCGAATATTGCTTATATGGAGATTATGAAGCGTCTTGCTTACGAACAGAAATTGTATTTAATTATTGCTTCTTCAGATTATATTTACGGAACGAATTATTCGTTTTGTCATGGATTCATAGCCAAAGACTTGACGAATATGACTCAGCAAAAAATCATTCAAGCAATGGGGCGTATTGGACGCAACAAGATTCAACAGGATTATACTGTAAGATTTCGTGACGATACAATTTTGATGAAGTTGTTACTACCTGCAGAAACAAATTTGGAGGCAGAAAATATGTCAAAGTTATTTTGCGGATAGGAATCGAGTTTAGTTAGGTGCTGATTTTGATTTATGTGTTGATTTTGATTTGAGTGCTGATTTTGATTTGTGTGCTGATTTTGATTTGTGTAATTTATGTTTCATTGTTTTTTTATGTGAGGAAGAATGTTTGCGTAGCGTGCCTATACGATTTACATCTGGTTTGTGTAACGAGTGTGGTAAGTGTTCATTAAATGATGTTGATTGTCGTGTGTCTTTGACAGATTCATTAATTCTCTTGGATATATCTTCCTTAGTAGGGTCTTTATTATTACTGGACGGTAGAGGAGTGAATTTTTCGTCTAATTTCTTTTCATTAGGGTTTTCATTAACCTTAACTACAGTATGTGGTTTGTAATTTAAAAACCATTCTTGAAATTCTCGACTGTTGCGATTATCTTTGAGTTCGCGGAATTTATCAGCCTTTTTGGCACGAATAGCTTCAAGTGTAGGCTGTTCTCCATAACAATTAATACTGAACCGCTTCAACAGGCCTTTTTGTTCTAAACGATTTTTTTGTTCCAAATCAAATAAGAATTTAGCCATGCATAAAATACGGTCGCGGAAATAATGCGGGTTTTTAGAATAATAAAATGCCAAATAAAAACTAAGAATAGTGTCAATAGTAGCTACTTTGATTTCGCGGTTTTTGATATGAATAATGTTGTAATTATGACAGGCGATGGGATAATAAATAAAAGCTAATGTTTCTTTACCTACACGAATCTCAATATGTTTGGGAATAATTTCGCCGACTTCTTCATGAACAATATGTTTTACCTTTTTGTAGCCATTTTGTATTAATTTTTTCATAACTAAAATAGCACATCTATCGGGTTCTTCAGAAATAACATCGAAATCAGGAATACTGCGTGCCTTGTGTCTTTCAGTGCTTGACATGTATTTTGAATACAGACTGGACGCATATCCACCAAAAAAAACAACGCCTTCATCAATAAGGGTGTCTCGAAGTACATAATAAATTTTTTCTGTAGTGTCAATTACCTGTGGTTCTTCTCCTTCAAAATCGATTTTATTACAAGGAATTGTGGGTTCGAATGGATAATATTGGTTTAATAATGTCATGCGTTTGAGAACCTTTTCCCATCGTGAAACATCCCCTGCAGGTCGTGACAATTCCAAAAACATATTCATACGTAAAAAATTAGGAGGGCAATATAAAATACCGTTGACATGAATCGCTTCTTTACGAATAGAATCGAAAATTTCTTTGGCTAACAAGGTTATATCAGCAATGGGAATGAAATTTACGAAAACCTTGTAGGTGCCGTAATGCACGCCTGCTTTGGCTTCGACTTCGGTATATCCCTCCTTGTAATATATATCCGCTAATTCTTTGGCGTCGTCAAGGGGTGTAGCTGAATAAAAATCATAATCTGGAACCTCAATGTCACGATTGTAAAATTGTGCGAATTTTGGCAAAATATTGTTAATAGCAGTACCACCGTAGCAAATACATTTTTTTTTGATAAGAAAATCTTCCAAAATACCTACAATGTGTCGTATCTCATCGGAATTGGCTAATTTTTCCCCTTTAATTTTCTCACTTTCGTCAACAGCATGTCGCAAAATTGCCATTTCACATTCTTGGAAATTCATTTCAGTGGTACAAACATTGTTATTGAATTTATTTTTTCTAAAATTTTTATCAGACATAATATGTAGAAAACGACTATATATTATGTGGATATTTTTCCTGCAACAAAAAAGGTTGTTTTATTATAATTACATTATCAGTAAAATTCAGAAAATGTTTATGATTTTGTTGTTTATTATCTTAATCTCTGTTCTGGTCGGGGGCGTTACGCCTCCAACATTGCCTTGTGTAACGAGCGATAACTCTGTAGGTGGCCTCTGGCCGCCGGAAGAGTTTGGTCCGAGAACCCATTTGGGGTCTCAACCTACACTGCGTAGCATCCTAACACAAAGTGTTCGTTCGGAAGAACTTCTCTGCATCAGTGGGGCGCACACCGTACGCTTCCCGTTTCAATTTCATCCTACGAGTGATTGCTCGGTCTAACTTCTCTGCCTCACTCATTTCGTGCAACTCTTTGGAATCGAATGTGGCTGGTTCTTTTGTTTCTTCCATTGTTTCTACCTTTGTTTCTACCTTTGTTTCTTTATTAGAGTTTTTCCACAGAAGTTCATCTAAGAGAACCTGTGGGATAGGACGATTGTTCACCGTAATGAGAACATATTGTGACTTACCTTCATAATCAACCCAAAAAGTTCGAATCTCTTCTTTATGTATAATAGACATAAACATATGTCCAAAACCCACAGTGGGGTCCGTGTTCACGTGGAACCCGTAGAGAACTACATCGTAACGCAGGTCGTCGAAAGGGCGTTTAGGATCATTGGTACGACGAAACTTGACCGAAAATGCTTCCGGCTTCATATTCATCTCTCCATAGATAGACAAGACCTTTGCCAAATCTGCCTGTTCCACATTAGATGGAACACCACGAACAAAGAGGTTTACGGACGAGTATTGGAATGCGGACATTGTTAAGATTGCTTTTGAACTGTTGGGATACAGTAGGAGAACATTTATGTAATTAATTTCAATTTTTACCTGTTTTTAGTGTATAAAATTTATTTTTATTTTTTCGTTTACTACTTCTCTTTTTTTTAATATATATTATTCAAATATAATATATATTTCAAGTCTGTAAAGTGCTGGTTATTTTATTCAAATAACCCAACATGACTGAAAGAGGAACAAAGGCGCTCTTCGCATCCGCAAAGGCCTGTTCGTACTGATTCAAATACACATCATTTTGATAAAACGGATATGCAACAATTTGTGCGCCATAGTTCATAGGTAAATAATAATAGGTTGGATTTTGGAGAACACCCACAAAATTAGCCCCTGCATCAGGAACAACAATTTTCATGGAAGTAACATCCGTATTGATTCCATCATCCATAATTTCAGGGCTGGTGAATGCTTGTTCTGTAATATAAGAATAATTGTAAATTCTCAAAAAAGTGGTACCACTTTCAGCATTCACATAGTTTTTCAAATTATAGCATGTAGGACAACCTGTGTTCATGGTTAATGTGGTAGTTGATGTAGTGCAAGATGAACTGCAAGGTGCAGAACTTTGATAGGAAGGAGATATTTTTTTATCAACAATTAGCACAATTTTGCCCATAATGTCAGATAAATGGGTACCGTGATCGATGAATCCTTTGTATAATTTAGTTTTGAGAGTAGAATCTACGATTGTCGCAATTTTCGAGAACAATTCATTGTTGTTGGTTTTGACGCGTAAATGGACGAAGAGTGGGTCGCTTGGATTAGGTGATGGTCCAATAAAACCGTGAATAACAATCGTATTAAATACATCTTGTAAAGGGATCTTGTTCAAAGTTTTGATGCTGGAAAAGGTATTGTCAGTAGAATAAGCGACATAAGGAATGCCATCAAAAGAATATACTTCAAAATCCAAAAAACGACAACCTCGTGATAAAACATATTGAACCATGTCCAAATTAACATATGTTCCAGTCAATGCGGAATTATACGAGGCTTTAATACAATATTGTTTTAATAAAAGTCCAGTATTAGAATTGTTGGCAGTATTAGAAATATTAGGAATTACAGAAGATTTGGCAATGTTATAGTATTCAGAAGACATGGATGGAGAACCAAATAAGTTCAACATGCCTTCTTGTACTTGCATTTGAGGTTTTAATTGTATCATTTCGAGTGGTGCAATACTTCCTTGAAATTTAGCATCCGTAAAAACAGTTTGTTTTTCTTTCAATTCTCTTAACAGAAGGATTTTATTGATAAGATATATAAAAAAAAGGATTAATAAACCTATAAATATTATTTTAATAAGTGTCATATATTTCGGTTATAAACTAATATAAAATACTATTATATAATATTATAATTATTAAATGCCAGGGGGATTACTAAATATAGTTTCAGAAGGAAACAACAATGTAATATTGAACGGAAATCCTACCAAAACCTTTTTCAATGTAACTTACTCTAAATATACAAATTTTGGACTACAAAAGTTTCGGTTAGATTATGAGGGAAGTCGTGATTTGAGAACAAGTACGCCATCACAATTTAAATTCAAGATAAAGAGATATGCTGAATTATTAATGGATACGTATCTTGTAGTTAATTTACCTGATATTTGGAGTCCATTTCATGAACCAAATACAAATACGAATAATTTATGGGCTCCTTATGATTTTAAATGGATAAAAAATATAGGTTCGCAAATGATAAAAGAGGTGTTGATAACTTGCGGGTCGGTAACAATACAAAAATATTCAGGAGATTATTTACAAGCAATGGTGGAACGAGATTTCACAGGTACAAAAAAAGATTTATTTGATAAGATGAGTGGAAATGTTTCAGAATTGAACGACCCAGCAAATGCTTTTGGAAAATCCAATGTTTATCCGTCGGCTTTTTATACAACAAATCCAGTAGGTGCAGAGCCATCAATACGCGCAAGACAATTATTAATTCCTATTAATGCATGGTTTACATTGGATAATCGTTGTGCGTTTCCACTGGTTAGTTTGCAATACAATGAATTGGAAATTACAATTACAATGCGTCCTATTCAAGAATTATTTCAAATTCGTGATGTTTATGATACAAACAATAATTTTCCATACGTACAACCAGATTTCAATCGTCATGAAATGCAGATGTATCATTTTTTACAGTCGCCGCCAACTGTTTTTACGGATGATAATACATCATATATAAACACTTCTAATGTATGGAATGCTGATATACACTTGTTATGTACTTATTGTTTTCTTTCTAAATCGGAAACAGAATTATTTGCTGCAAAAGAACAGGTTTATTTAGTAAAAGATGTTTTTAATTATAATTTTGAAAATATAACAGGTTCAAGTCGTGTAAAATTGACATCCAACGGAATGGTATCAAGCTGGATGTGGTATCTACAAAGAAACGATGTGAATACACGAAATGAATGGAGCAATTATAGTAATTGGCCTTATGAAAATATTCCACAAAATGTATCAACAGCACCAACAGTATTACCGAATGTTTTTCAATCTCGAGCGGTTTCACAAGGTATTTATTCAGGACCAGGCTTGAATAATAATATTAAAACAGGATATTTTTATACGGGTGATTATTGTGTAGCAAATCAAAAAGAAATTTTACACACATTTGGAATCTTATTAAATGGTGAATATAGAGAAAATACTTTACCAAGTGGTATATTTAATTATGTAGAAAAATATACAAGAACATCAGGTTTTGCAAATGAAGGTCTCTATTGTTATAATTTTTGTTTAAAAACAGATCCATTTGAATATCAGCCTTCGGGTGCTATTAATATGAGTAAATTTAAAACGGTCGAATTAGAAATAACAACTTATTCACCACCGATAGATGTTGTTAAATCAAATTATCAAATTATATGTGACACAGATGGAAACCCGATTAACAGTAATAAGCAGGCGTGGCAATTATATCATTACAATTATAATATGGTAGTATTTGAAGAAAGATATAATGTATTATCATTTATTGGTGGCAATTGTGGTATGTTATATTCAAGATAATTAGCTGTCGATGATGATTTAGGAGGGATGTCGTAATAAAATTATATTATATATATTATCATATAGTATAGTAGTTATGGATTCTGATTCAATATGGAAAAAGAATGTTTTATTTAATAATGGTACTGTCGATGTATCGCGACATAAAAAGAACAAAAACAAAATATACCAAAAAGACATTATTGGGATAGATGAATTGGAAGTTCTCGAAATACAACAACGAATAGAAAATATTCATACCAAAAAAAGAAAATATTCCAAATCACCGATTTTCGACAGTCCTTTCAATCCTTTCGTTAATATTGTTGAAGGATTTGACCTGGTTATGGACAATTCTGGAAATTTTCAAAAAGTGGAAAATGAAATAAGTGATGGTGTTAAAGTATTGAACAATGAGTATAGTGAAGCAATGAATATTGTTGCACAACATGCAACAGATACAGCAACAAATATAAAAAAAATGAGTTCGAACGCAGCAACGGTAGCAGGAAATACTATTTCTGCGGATATCACTTATGCAAAAGATTCAATATATGATTTCGGCATTGAAACGGAATTAAGTATAGTTAATATGATTAGTAATTTAATTGAACCACAAGATTTTGCAGATAGAGAACTACAAGAAGATTTAAAAAATAATAGAATTTTTGTAGTGCAAAGTTATGGTGGTTATAGTGGTTGTAAAACAGTATCTAAACCTTATAAGGCACCAGCAGGACCTGATTATAATGCATTGTTAAATACACAGTATGCAAAAAGTGTATTAGGTTCTCAAACTGTAGCAAATATACCACCAAATTCTGTGCAAATTGAGAATAATAATTCAACGGAAACAACACAGAATTTGAATAATACATCCATTGCTCTTTTAGAGGCAGAACAAGTTGCATCTACAGCGAGTTACACAATCAATGCAATATATGAAAATTCGTTCGTCCAATTTATTATTCAAAATTTACGCATTATTGAATTTCCCTTCATTTATTGGCGTTGGTTTATAAAAAAAATTGGTATTATGTGGTGCAATTTTATTTATACCGTAACAAGTTCATTTTACAAGGAAAAATATAGTCATCCAACCGACTACGAAAAACGAATGGTGATTGCGAATATGAATTCATTAGTATCTTTTTTATTCAGTGTATTGATTAGTTATAATTGGTTCTTTTTGATGTATTATGATTTTAATGGTGATAAAATTAATACATATAATTTATCTGTAAAAAGTTTAAAAAGTTTCAGTGGAATTATTAATTTTATTTTTCAATATGTTGCTTACCCTCTTGAATGCATGGACTGGTTGATGTTGCATTTTATACCCAAATGGACACTACGATTATTTAGGTCTCATATGAATTTTGTGTTTATTATGACTTATGCCTTTTTCAGTTTTGTTACACTTACATCGATAGGACCAGCAACTATTGATTTATTTTATGATTCATTAAAATTGTTTTTTAATGGTACATTAAAACCATGGCAACCCGCCTTGGTGCACACATATACAAGTTTTTGGAAATCGTTTTATAATTTCGGTGATACCAGCAGTACAACAGTCAAATATTCCGTTACATTATCAACCTATGTGTTTTTACATATTATGATTTTTTATGCACAAATACCTGATTTAATTCCAAGTTTTTTTAAAAGTGGAGGTGGAGATGGAGGTGGAGGATTAGGATTAGGAGAAGGAATTCAGTCTGCAGTCGGTGATTTATCGGGTGTTATAAGCGGCGTAGGACAAGCGTTAGCTAATACTGCTAATAATGCAGCAGGACAGATGGCTAATATTGGTGCGGCTGGTGTTGGTCTTGCTGCGACTGGTATTGGTGCAGTTGCATCAGCTATACCATCAAATTCAAATAATGGCCCAACCCAAGCTACTGAAGATAAATCAAAAAATGACCCAACCAAAGCTACTGTAGATAAATCAAAAGACCAAAACAAAGCTACTGTCGATAAATCGAAAAATGTTCAAAATAATGCTGTAAAACAAAAACTAACAAATACAGAAAAAATTCAAGCAAATATTGCAAAGACAAAAGCAAATATAAAAGAATCTAATGCAAAGGCAAAATCAGATTTTAAATGGTTTGGCAACAAAATTAAAAACGCATTCAGTTTTAAATCACCACCACCACCACCCCCTACAGAACAACATCACCCTACCGCACAACACCCTACCACACAACCACACCGTGTAAAAAGGGGTGGTGGGATAGGAGATGCTATGATTGGTTCTTTTGCGTCGAAATTAAACCCACTATCATATATGCCCAAATTACCTGGTCTTGGTGCATTGTCGTCTATTGGTGATGCCGTGACCAGTCCATTTGCGGGTACAATTTTGGGTGCTTTGGGAAATATAATTGTTGCCATTATTCGTTTTTGTTTGTCACAATATTTGGTAAATATAGCTGCATTTTTAGTAGCAACATATTTATTATGGTATTCTTTCTTTGGAATATTCTGGTTCTCGAAATTGAGTTTATTCAGTACTATAAAGGAAATTGATATGTTTATTTTAAAACATAGCATTGATTATGTTTACGAGTCCTGTGTAAGTTATGAATGTAAAAACAGAACTATTTGGGAAAGAATAAAAGAGATTTTCGTATACATTTCAAAATTCAGCTTTCCTTTAATTTTTTATATAACTATTTTTTTCATATTGATAAATTCTTGTTTAGAGTACACAAATGCTACTTCAGGCATGAAAAGTTCTCCATATATAAAATACGGAATGATGACAAGTAGTATTATAGCGATTTTATTAGTAGCAATTAGAGGATATGTGACATTTATATATACATAAGTTCACGAGACGAATCTCCACTAAATATGTTTAATTGTGAAAAACATAAAAACAATGCGTAATAATAATAATAATATGAGTAAAACAAGTAATTATCCATTTGTTTCGGTATGTACTCCTACATTCAATCGTCGTCCCTTCATTCCAACTATGTTTGAATGTTTTAAAAACCAAACATATCCCAAAAGCCGTATTGAATGGATAATTGTAGATGACGGAACCGATAAAATCAAGGATTTAATTGATGCAGAAAATATACCACAAATAAAATATTTGAGTGTGCCTAAAAAAATGAATTTGGGTGCCAAGCGTAATTTATGTCATTCAAAATGTAAAGGTTCTATCATTGTCTATATGGATGACGATGATTATTATCCTCCGGAACGCATTTCTCACGCGGTTGAAACGCTTTTATGTAACAAAAATGCAATGATAGCAGGGACAAGTGAAATATATGTTTATTTCAAAGATATAAAAAAAATGTATCAATTTGGTCCGTATAGTCCGTGGCATGCAACCGCAGGTACATTTGCATTTCGTAGAGAATTATTAGATATTTCACGATATGAAGACAATGCAGCATTGGCTGAAGAACGACAATTCTTAAAAAACTGGATGGTTCCTATGGTGCAATTAGACCCTTTGAAAACCATTCTCGTATTTTCACATAAACATAATACATTTGATAAACGCGCCCTTTTGGAAGGTGCGAACCCAGCTGTTACCAAAGTATCAGAAAAAACTGTTAAAATGTTTATTAGAGAACCCAAGGAGGAAAAAATCAAAAAATTTTTCATGAGTGAGATAGACCATTTACTTAAGAATTATACACCAGGAGAACCTACAATGAAACCTGATGTATTGGAACAAATAAAATTAATTGACGAAGAAAGAAGAAAAGAAGAACAACAACAACAACAGCAACAACGACCACAAACTATTATGATGCGAGAACCAGGCAAAGAACCGATTGAAATAGGGTTAACGGAAGCAGTAGATATTGTGAATAAACAAACCGACCAAATTCGAAAACTTGTAACACATTCTCAAGAATTAGAAAAGATGGTCCAACAATTACAGAATAAAATTATATCATTGGAACATACTCATGCAACTTCGTCCAAAACAGTTTCATTCTCGGTACCACTTGAAAAACCATCAGTTTCAACACAATTATTATTAATTCAAAAAGATGAAAAAATTGCCGAATTAGAATTGGAATTACAAAAAATAAAAATAGGAGAACCAATAAAAATGTCTCAGACAACAACCTCTCTCTCGCGAGGTCCAATCAAAGAAAGGTCAAAACTCGAACCTGAATTTATGATAAAAATATAATGTATATAATTATGATGTAAATATATACATTTTCCATTATTCCTCTGTAATCTCGTCCATAATTTCTTCTTTTTTAACATTTTTATCCAAATAACGATACATTCGTTTGATATCTAATTTACTAATGTCATAATTTTCAAATAATTGATTAATGATTTCCATATTAAGATTAGTAGTTGGGTTGGCATAGCAACTGGGAACCCGCCCCGCGGGTTCTAAGTGCGAAGCACCCTGTTCGATGTTATTACTATTTTTTAATTTATCAAGTTGGTCTAATTGATTGTAAAAATTCTTACCATAATAAAGTCGTATTTCCTGAAAAAAAGCAATTAGATCTTTTTTATCCATATCTAATTCTTGACTCATATTAAAAATAAATAATTGATTGTTATATTCTGTAGAGTATTTGGTAAGTACCTTGGTGAATCGTACTTCTTCAGGATGATATTTGTTCTCATATTCAGGGAAATTATCATGATAAATTTTATTATTATGAAAGGTTTTCATCAACGAACTCATCTCGTTAAACTGCCAAATTTGATTTTGAAAAGTAATACGGTCAATATAATCTGAAAAACACATATTGTTTAATATTTTAATATAAAAAGGGAAAGATTTTTTGTATTTTACTGTTTGTATAGCATCAACAATGTTCTCATGCCATAAAAGTGCAACAATGGTTCTTTCTGATTCATTCATAAATTCATTATGTTTATCAATAGAAATAGGTTGATTAATCAACATTTGTGTAATTTGCTTTGCATCTTCATTATAAGATTTTATATGAAGAATTTTTTCAAAAATATTATCACTTAATAAATCGGGATTTTTATTATACAATTTTTGTATAAATTGTAATTTCCTCAAATCTCCTTGTATATATTTTAATATATTACCCAAATAATTTGGTGTTTGGTCGAATGAAGCGTTGGGTAAAGTTTTATATAATAAAGTCTCAATTTGTTCCGTAGTTGGTGTTTTAAGTTCAAATGTATTACAAACTTTCATTAGCTCACGCATTTTTTTGTCAGTAAAATAATTACCAATACAAATAATTGGATTCAAAGTAACATCTTCAAATTTTTGTTTTTTTGTTTTTTTTTGTCGAATAAGTTTAATCAAGGAAGTAATTCCACCCTTGTCACCATTATTCATACCATCAATTTCATCCATGACAATGGCTATTTTATTTTTTTTTCCTTTCATCATATCCAACACATTTTGATTAGAAACATTGTTACTGGTAATTGTATCAATTAGTGATTTGTTACGAACATCACCCGCATCATATTTGATAACATCATAATTTAATTCTTTTAAAAGATTCGTCACGAATTGTGTTTTTCCGCACCCTGTTGCACCATAAATATAAATACCTTTTTTAAAATTGACATTTTTACAATTTTCATCAAATTTATTTAATATATTTTTAATTTGTGCGGAGATATGTTCTCTATTTAAAATTTGATTAATAGAATCCATTATGTTTTGCTTCTATTATTCATTCATTTATTTTTATATTAGAATAAACGAATCTATTTATTTACCGAATCGACTGAAATCTGTTAACACTGGTATAAAATTAGAAGATGGTTTCTCTACCAATGCACCGTTGTATGTTAATGGATTCAATGGATTATTGATTTCGGATGGGTTATTATTTTGTATATAATTGTTGGATTTATTACCAGTTGTCTTAGAATTAGAATTTAATGACAATAAATTACCTGTTCCTACACCCACATCGGTCATTAAATTACCGGTGCCTTCACCAACATCTGTCAATAAATTACCGGTACCTGCGCCAACACCTGTCAATAAATTACCAGTACCTGCTCCAACACCTGTTAATAAATTTTCTGTTCCTACACCAACCCCTGTCAATAAATTACCTGAACCTACACCAACGCCTGTCAATAAATTACCTGAACCTACACCAACCCCTGTCAATAAATTACCAGAACCTTCACCAACGCCTGTCAATAAATTACCAGAACCTTCACCAACGCCTGTCAATAAATTACCAGAACCTACACCAACGCCTGTCATTAAATTACCTGTACCTACTCCAACGCCAGTCATTAAATTACCTGTACCTACTCCAACGCCAGTCATTAAATTACCTGTACCTACTCCAACGCCAGTCAATAAATTGTTAGTACCTACACCGGTATTTGTCAATAAATTATTTGTCCCATAACCGGTATTGTTTAAAATGGAAGCTATTCCCGACCCTCCCGTATTATTCGTTGGCACAATAACATTAGATGATGTATTCATACCATTCATCTTACCACTGTTTAAGAAATCAGTATAACCTAAACTTGCATCATTCATCAAATTTACATCTGCGTTGTTATTACTATCATACTGATTACTTCCACATCCCGTATCACAACTTGAACTATTGCAACTATTCTCATTTGAAGAATTATTGAATCTACTCATTGTATTTTGCATATTTTGCTGTAATGAATTGAGACCTGTAAATAGTGTGTTGTAATCATCTATGGATTTATTTAATCCATCCACGACGGTTTGTGCGTTACATAATGAACCAGATTGTGTTGTAGATGAACCAGAATGAACAGGAGAAGAACCAGAAGGAGCAGGAGATGAACCAGAAGGAACAGGAGATGAACCAGAAGGAACAGGAGATGAACCAGAAGGAGCAGGAGATGAACCAGAAGGAGCAGAAAGACCTGTCGGTAGTATTTGCAGTGGTGAATCGCAGTTATAAGTAATTGTTCCTAAAGCTGCAGCATCAGGATTCGGTAAAATGGTTGATGCGTTTGATTGAACACCGCCATTGGATAAAAATCGTTTTACATCGATTAAATTATAAGTGACATTATCTGTATTCTTTTGTAAAATGCTAATAATAGTCGTATTATTTGGTAAATTAACATAAATGATAATATTGTTACCATCTGTATCTTCTATGACCCATGTATTATTTGTTACAGCTACATTCGAATTTGAAAAGCAAGTAATTAGTTTTCCGTTTTTATCGTAATAATTATAATTATTATTGTTGGTTTGCTGTGGTGTATTGATAGAATATCCTAAATAATTACCAATGACCAAATCACCAGTGTTTTGATTGTAATATACCGTGCTACATAGTTGATATAAATGATAATTGTTATTTAATCGTTTATCGATAACAAATGTATTGTTATTTGAATTTACATCTTTAAATGTTGGCATAGGTACATTAATTGATTTAGAATAATTTGCCATATTAAAAGAACTCGGGACATTAGCAGAACTGGTTTTGGTAAAAATAAACCCAGTTGCGTGTATATTTTTTTCCATATCAATTACGTGTAAATAAGTATAATCATCCCATGAAATATAAAATAATTCATTACTTGTAACTGTAGTATATTTGGGGTCTGTTGTATAGGTATTCCAAGTATTATAAGATGAAGGTATGGTAGTTAAATATATAGGAATTTGTTGTGTATTTGAATATTGTTGTACGATGTTATTACGGTCCAACAAATCAATATAATCAATGCTACTACCAGTAATATCAAGCGAACCAGAACTTGTAAATTGTGTGCCGTATATTCTCAATACATTACCATTTTTTGGATCAAAATAATCATTATCGAACAATTTCACAAGACTATTTGTATAATTAGGAAGCGTGATAGATAATCCTGGTGCGGTTTGAACTTGAAAATTAATCATCCCTTCCGCCGACCCCTTTTTAAAAAAAAGTATTGAAATAATTAATATGGCTAATAATATTAAAAATAACCAAAGAGGTGTCAATTTTATAGTGGACATAATATACTTTATATGTCGAAAATATATAAGTTAAATTCGTAATATTTGGAAAAAGAAATGAAAATGTAAAACGAAATAAAGGTTATTATATGCTAAAATAATGTTAAAACCATATTTTGATGTAAAATACAAGTACGAGGTTGGTGTAGATGAATGTGCGAGAGGTCCAATGTTTGGTCGTCTATATACCGCTGCAGTTGTATTACCTAACGAGTATCCAAGTGGAGAACTTCCTAAATTTGACCACACAAAAATGAAAGATAGTAAAAAAATACATTCAGTTAAAAAAATGCGTGAAATATCCGATTATATACAATCGCACGCATTGGCGTGGCATATAGGATTTGTAGAATCTCATGTCATTGACGAAATCAACATACGACAATCCGTGTTGTCTTCCATGCGTGAATCTATATGTAATGTATTATCTAAAATAGAAGATGTAACTTCAGACAATACTTTTTTGTTGATTGATGGTAACGATTTTTCTAAATATAATTATTCTATCGAAGGAGAACCTACAGAAATTCCCCATTTAACAGTTGAAAAAGGCGACAATACATATGCATCCATTGCTGCAGCTTCCATATTGGCAAAAAATGCTCATGATGAATATATTTTTGAGTTATGTGAAAAATATCCAGAACTCAAAACACGATATGATTTACATAACAATGTAGGTTATGGAACCAAGAAACACATGGATGGTATTCGAGAACATGGTATATGTCAATGGCATCGCAAATCATTCGGTATTTGTAAAAATGCAGATGTTAATCTCTGTTCTGGGCCTTAGCCCAGAATGAGGCATGTCACTGTCTTGGTAGGGTGCACTCGGGCACCCTATCCCAGAACAGAGATTAATTTTAGTAACTAATGAATAAACTATCTATTTTATTTTTGGTTATTAAAAAAAATTTTGTAGAATTATCCATGGTCGAATACCCAATAGAGAACATTTCTCTTAACCGATCATACACAAATCCTAAAGTGTATTCTACTTTTTCTTTTTCAAAAGTAAATAAACGACTATAACGGAGAACCTTGAATGAAATTTTATCTATAACCACTAACATATGGTAATAAAAACGCCGGTCTTCATACGAAACCATATGTGTTAAAAACCAAATTTCATTACCAATTGTAATACCAGAAGTGGAACCGCGCAAATGTCGAAAACATGCAGGTGATTCATACTCGGTAACATTGGTGATATCTGTAGAACCCTGACCTAAATCACCAATAGTAAGTGGAAACCATTGATAAACACACTTAATTTGGTCTTTGTTTTCACCTCCAAATAGAACCCAGTTTTTTTCAATATTTTTAGATTTGTTAGCATATTTGAGAACATTCGAATGTGTAACTTTAGAATCTTTGATACTCCCTGCTTCTACAACAATATTATTGTGTGAAAGACCCCTATTTGCGGTATATAAAAGTCTATTATTGAAAGAAAACAATCGCACATCCTCAAGTCCAACATAAACATCATTATCAAGTTCCTTGTTATAATCTACAAGTTCTCCAATATATTGATTATACAGTCCAAAACGAGCATTTTCCCTATGTTGTTGTATTTCGTTGTACCATTGTGAAAGTTGTATAGAGAACATTCTATTTTTTGTTATAATTTGTTCTTTTTGTATATATTCTCCTTGTTCTCCAATGTGATAATTCACATAGCGAATATTGAAGACCAATTTGTTTTCATGAATGACAATGGAAGGTGTGCTCGAAAAAAAATCTGGAACTTCTGGACCCTTATAATGGAGAACAGGGTAATCAGAGAGTTCAACAATTGCTTGAGTATAAAATTTGTAGTTACTCAACACATTACGAAAAACCCATTCTTCCGTGCTAGGATTGTTCAACACTTGCATGGATATTTTTCCCAAGTCACATTTTTCAGGATTACAATAATAACCGATGATAGTCATTTCGTAATTTAGTTTGTAATCGTAAATAGCCTTTTCCAAAAATAAAAAATCTTCTTGAAAATGTTCTCGTTTTACTCGATCTGCAATACGATAAAATTCATAAGCCAAATTGTTTTTACCTCGACCTCGATAATATTCGACGATTTCATATAGGTTCTCAATACGATTTGGAAAATAGTTGTATCCTTCCAACCAGTAATAAATAGCTTCTTCCATTTTATTCAATGTTTTGTAGCAACGACCAATGGACAAATAACTATGCCATACCTCTTCAACCCATCCACCCAATTCGATGCGGCGTTTGAATGTTTCAATGGATTTTTCAAGTTGTCCTGAATCACGGTAACTATTTGCCAAATAAAAAGTATAACGGTCATTATTAGGAATCGTTTCTAACCCTTTAGTTAATAATTCAATGTCGCGAAGAAATTTGTTTTGTTTGCTACCGCCGTCACCTACATCATTGATAAAAATTTCACTTCGTTCAAAATAACCGTATGTGGTACCATCAGGGACCTGAACGTATTCATGTGTTACACCCCAATATGAGAACCCAGCATTATTTTTAGCAAAACGCACATTTTTGTAATAAAATGCATCAGACCCTTGAAATACATAATGAACTGGATGTTCCAATAGTTTTTGTTTGATTCTGGGTATATTTTCTGTATTTATATTTAAGATCATATCGGCATCGAGTAGTAATAAATAATCAGCATTTGACAAGGTTTCGCAGTATTTCATGGCTACTGTACGATTGTAACCGAAATCTTGAAAAGGTGTGGAAAATATTGAACCTGGAATGTTTTTTTCTTTAAAATAATTAACAATCAATTGAATTGTATTATCAGTGCTTCCTGTGTCACAAATACAATAACAATCAATTAATGGAAGTACAGAATTAAAGAGGCGAATAATAATACTACTTTCATTTTTAACAATCATATTTAGACATATTGTAGGATTCATATATAAATTTATTATGATTACTTATGATTACTTATTATTACTTATTTATTTCATTTTATGTATAAAATCTTTATAATTTATATATAAGAACATGACCGCGTGGACATCTTTTATGAAAACTTTTTATTCAAATGAGAGAAATCAGTACAAATCTTGTGCGAGTAGTGGTACTTTAAAAAGGGCTGCAAAAATTTACAAATGTCAAAAAAAGAAGGCATCAAAAACAGAAAAAAAATCCAAGGATAATTCAGCTTTTAAAATGGTGAATCCAATGCATAAAAAAACCAAATTTAGAAAAACCGTGAGGAAATCCAATAAATAAAAGAGCACAAGTATATAATATTATAAAATATATATTATATAATGTCATTTACAAGATTTCATGATGACCCATTAAGAATTCAAAAACAATTACAAGAATCAACAGGAACAGGAAGATATCAATTGGACCGACCTGGTAATGGAATGAATATGCCTTATTTTGAAGACCCTCATATTCGATTACAAAATTGGGGTGCGAATGTGAGGACCAATACAGTCGATTTAGAAAGTGATTTCAGGGGTATTACGCGAAAATTAACACATGATATTGTAGATTATAAATCAAAAACACCAATAACAACCGTATTATCATCTTATGGAACGGAAAATGCATTTGTAGATGAATCAAGAGCGACGCATCCAGCTTGGATGTACAAAGATTTAGAACAATCGAGATATGATTTCTTGTTGCATGATTATCAATCAAAAACAGAAATACCATTTGAAAATAATTCAAGCACAAGAATTGCAGAGAAAGACGCTTTCGTCCTATCTCAACATAAGAGATAGAAGTTGGGTACCAAAAACAAAAATAAAGTGCAAAATTCCAAAAAAAAAGAATATGATATAGTATAATAATATATACTATATAATAATGGAATTTGGAATACCTCTACTCGCCTTAGGTGGTCTATATGTAATTTCCAATCAATCAAAAAATAAAAAAGATATAAATTCAGTATCAAACCTTGAAAATTTTGAAAGCAGAAAACGAGCAACTACATTGCCAAATACAGATATTCAAAATAAAAATTATCCAGAAGAATATCCAATTTTATCATCAGACATGGAGGTAACATCCAAACTATCGACTATAAATAAATTTGATTCGTCAGGTGTTTATACAGATAAATATTTTCATCCTCAATCCAACAACAAAGCAGTAAATTCTTTTGCACCATTGAACGAGAATTCAGTATATAATTCATCCGCAAAATATACATCTCTAACAGGTGAAGAGGTGAATCAAGATTATTTTCAACACAACAACATGGTTCCTTATTTTGGAGGAAATATCCGTTCTCGAAATGTGAATGCAAATGCAAATGAATCTATTTTAGACAATTATTTAGGTACAGGTTCGCAAACTATTATTAAGAAAGAACAAGCACCACTTTTTGCACCAGGAGAACATTATCAATGGACTAACGGTATGCCAAATACTACAGAATTTGAAAGGTCAAGAATGAACCCTAGTACAAAAATGTCTAATGTGAATCCTTTTAAAGAAGAACAGGTTGGTCCAGGTTTAGGATTAGGAACTTCTAACAATGGTATGGGTGGATTTAATTCAGGAATGTTGGCACGAGATTTATGGCAAGAGAAGACGGTGGATGAAATGCGTGTTTTAACCAATCCTAAATCAAGTGGCACGGTTGCACTTGGTTATGAAGGTCCAGCAATCAGTCGTGTTACAGCGAGAGGTGATTTAGGTATTCAAGAAAAAAATCGTATCGACACCTCTTTTCAAATGGGTCCGGAACGATATTTAACAACAACTGGAATTGAAAAAGCAAGCTCGGTGCGTCCAAATATTGTAGAAAAAAACATGGCTCGTCCATTTACTTCAATAGAATATCAGGGTGCGGCTGGTAGCTCATCACAAAGTAAATACATGACTGGTGAGTATATGCCTAGTTCTCATATTGATCTAGCATCATACCCTCTTGCAATAGCAAACGCCACTGGAAAAAATAATGCTAGTACATATGATTTTGGTGCTAATTCTAACAAGGCTTATCCCAATAATCGTTCAGTAAGTAAAACGGATGACTACTATGGCGCAATAGGTGGTGCATTTGGTGCAGCAGTCGCACCACTTTTGGATGCACTACGCCCTTCTCGTAAAGAGAATGCTATCGGTACAATGCGACCTTATGAAAATGCCAAACCAACCGTAACAGCTCCGTATATTTATGACCCCAATGATAAACCCGCGCCAACTATTCGTGATACAACAATGCGTGATGAAGTTTACACACAAATAAACAACAATCAACGAGGTGGTGCTTATGAAATTACCGATCATCAACCATTTGACCAGTCTCGTGATAGTACCAATGTTTCTTATGTAGGTAATTCAAGTGCAAGTGAGCGTAATCGTGTTATACGGTCTTATGATGCCGAATACAATCAACGTAACAATGATTTGAAATCATCAACGATTCAAGGTCGTATGCAACAGGGTAATATGAATTTATTTAACAGCGATATTAATATGACTACGAAGAACAAAGATGTATATTTGAAAAACAATCGTGCATTAACGATTGATGGACCTAAAAATAGCGGTTCTCTTTATAACTTTGGTTCAATACAATCGCAACCAACTGCGCTTTATGATGGCATTCAGTTAGACCGTAATAATGGCGATGTATTGTCTTCACTCCAAGGTAACCCATATACTATACCTTATCGTTCAAAATAATATTTGAATAAAAAAATTGTTAAAAATGATTCATATTTATGTATATACATAAATATTAATGACAACAATTGAACTTTATAGCGATAAAAATCTGGGTGATAGTATTTTTTCAATGATTTATTTTTATAATATCAAAAATTATATTGAAGAACATAATATTACAATAAATTTTTATTGTAAAACGGAATATCATGCACAATTATTGGAATTCAAATGTTCCGATAAAATATTTTTATATGGGTTAGAGAACAAACAGGGAACTCATATTTGGATTGCAAACACTGATTTAAATGTGAATATTGCAAATTATCAGAATAATTATAAATTAGATTCTTTGTTGGTAGCTTTTTATAATAACATATCAAAATTATTGAATATTGATGTTACATTAATGAATTTTTGTTATCATGATTCTGAATTATTAGAAAGATATAAAAACCTACCCGAAAAATATCATGATTTAGATATTTTAATAATAAATTCGCTTCCTTTATCAGGTCAATATGTATTAGTTGATAACATATGGGAACCTTATATTCATAAATTAAACGAAAAATATAAAATTGCTGTTACTCGAAATATAGGCGGTTCATTATCTTGCACGATGGATGATAATTTAACTGTAAAAGATATAGCAGCAATATCATCACAGACAAAAATTGTAATTTCTGTAAATACAGGTGTTTTAGCGGGATTATATAATAGTTACACATTAAATACTATAAAAAAAATTTTTATATTTGACGACAATTGGCAGTTTAATTATCCAAAATTTCAAAATAAAGAACAAATTACCGATATTACATTCGATGAAATCGATAATATTTTAAATCCCAAACATTATTTTTTTGATTTGGATAATACATTGTGTATAACAACAAATAGTGTTTATGAAAATTCGCAACCAATTCAGTGCAGAATTGATTTTTTGAATAATTTGAAATCTCAAGGACATAAAATCACTATTTGGACTGCAAGAGGTTCAACCAGTGGTATTGACCATAAAGATATTACCTTAAAACAATTGAATGATTGGGATATAAAATGTGATAATTTATTGTTAGGAAAACCATCATATGATATATATTATGACGATAAATCATTTAATATTGACAATATATTACCCTCACCAGAAATGAATAAACCACAAATCAGTAAAAAAACACAACCTACCATCGTAGAAAAAGGGTGGGGTAAGGAAATTATCATAGCAAATAATGATGAGTATTGTGGTAAAATTTTATGCTTTAATAAAGGAAAACGATTTTCAATGCATTATCATAACAAAAAGAAGGAATCGTGGTATGTTTCAAAAGGTAAATTTTTATTGTTATGGATTGATTTGAAAAGTGGTACTGAGTATTCCGAGTACTTGGAAGTAGGAGATGTATTAACGAACGAAAGAGGAGAACCACATCAGCTTATCGCTTTAGATGCAGGTGAAATTTTTGAAGTTTCAACACCACATTTTGATGACGATAGTTATCGTATTCGAAAGGGCGACTAGGAAGAATTTATTTTATCCATCCAAAAAGATAATGTTAATTTTTCATAAGAGAATGGAGATTTAGCGGAAGCCTGTGGCGCCGCTAAATCGAGATTATCCGGAAATTCCCTACGGGAATTGCAGGATAATGACATGTTTTTAAATTGGTCTATTGTATTTTGTAACAGTTCATTGTTAATATTGTTCCAATCATTTACAATTAGAACAGGAAGTCCTTCATATAGTGAATCTATGGGCGAGGTTCTCACAATAGGAATACAACCTAAAATTAGTGCTTCCCATGTTCGATGACAATCGAGTCCATTACCATGTGGTGACAGTACAAATGCATATTCACTCTGTTTTTCCCAGGATTCCTTTCTGTCAAGAATGATAGGTTCGTAAAACACTAATTCGTGTGGAACATCATTTATAACATCGGTTCTCATGTATCCAAATTTCATGGTTTCATAATTAACAAAATGGAAATTACTATAACATTGAACGAGTCTTTCCCAAAAAGGTTTTACGGATGAAGAAATTTGAATCAATATGTTTTCTTGTTCTATAGGTGTAATCATATTATTATTCGTATCACTAATGATATTACGACTGTGATAATCCAATCCAATTGGTATTTTTGTTATTTTTGGATGTTCATATACACAGTTTTGTGAATACCAATGAATAAGATTTGGATGATTTAAAAAACTTTCAAAAATTTCAGGTAACAACATTTCGTCAGGAATAGTGTTATCTGCGTCACCGGTTACAAGAATAAATTTGAAATTAATTAAATTTATGATTTCATAAAAATGTCCTATCGCTGTGCCACATACATAAATGGTTGTTCTATCGGGAGAAATATTTTGTATAAAATCGTGATTATAATCTTTTAACTGCCAAATACTAGACATCGGTATTGTACTATGAATATCACAAGCTTTTAAAAATCCCCTCGAAGAAATATATTTGCAATGTTCTTCGCTAGACATAATAGTAAAATAATAATATAAAAGTTAAAAAGTATTTAAATTATTATTCTTCTTATGTTTTATGATAATGATGCTGATTTTACAGTTCTGGTAGTAGGTGATGTTATGCTTGACACATATTTTCATTGTGAAACTTATCGTAAAGCCCCAGAAGCAGATATACCAGTTTATGATGTGAAAAAAACAGTGAATAAATTAGGTGGTGCAGCCAATGTAGCAAAAAATTTGAAGAAGTTGGGTTGTAATGTGTTATTAGTTTCTGTTATAGGAACTGATTATACAGGTCGAGACCTTAAAGAATTATTGTTTAAAAACCAAATTTTCTCAACTTTATTTTCGTCTTGTAGTCGTAAAACAACAAATAAAATTCGTATTGTACATAATAATAACTTAATAAATAGATATGACAATGAAATAACAAATGATATTGATAAAATGAATGAAACATCCATTTTTGATTATATTTCTACTTGTCCTAATATAGATGCTATTGTTATCTCTGATTATGCGAAAGGTGTAATTACAGAAAAATTATGTCAAAATATTATTGATTATGCAAATACAAAAAACATACGAACTTTTGTGGATCCCAAAGTCAAGAACATTCACAAATACCGAAATTGTTTTCTCTTCAAACCTAATTGGGATGAAGCAAGAGAAATGACTGGATTTCAAAGAGAAAAATGGACTCTTGTAAATGTGGATACCGATATATGTTTTTCATTTTTGAAAGAGGAAATTAATAGCCAACATATCATAATAACTTGTGGTAATGCTGGTATTTATTTTGATAATAAAAAAAATCGCATTTGTCTTACAACAGATATACCTGTTGTCGATGTTACCGGGTCTGGAGATGTCGTATTAGCGGTATTAGTTTATAGTTTCTTAATGAATAATAGCGTTCATATGTCATGTTATTTGGCTAATAGCATTGCAACAAAAGGAGTACAAACAGTTGGTAATTACAGTGTTTCATTAAAAATTATGAAAGAGAATATAAGGGTATATAATGATATACATGGTAATAAATATAGAGATTTCAATGCGTTACAGAACAGTTTGGAATTTCCATTCAACAAAATAATAAAAGATACTGATACAATTGCAATTCATAACATAGGATTAATGTCTGATGTTGTTTTTACCAATGGTTGTTTTGATATAATACATTCCGCCCATATCAAGCTGTTAAAATATGCAAAATCATTGGGTAAAATTCTTGTAGTAGGATTAAATAGCGATGCATCCATTCGTCGTTTTAAAGGAACCCATCGTCCTATTAACAATGAATCAGAGAGATGTGAATTGTTATCAAATTTGGGTATGGTAGATTATATTATTGTATTTGACAATGACACACCTTATTCCATTTTGAGTAATTTAAGACCTAAAATTTTGGTAAAGGGTGGTGATTATGAAAAAGAACAGATAATTGGCAGAGAATTCGCACAACAGGTTGAAATATTTAATTACATTGAAAATACCAGCACAACGAATACTATTAAAAAAATAAAGGATTTATATTACTAGTAAAAAATTTATAAATGATTGGATTACAAAGAAAGTGTTACCGAAGAGAGAACTTTTTAAAAGAATACCATATAAATTCATACTACCATCATTGTGAAAAATAGGCAGAAATTTTAAGTATTTGAATAACAATGTATTTATGATAGGCATTTGAAATATAAAAAATAAAAACGCAACCAATACAGGTAATTGATAGTCGCTCAATGTTTGGTCTATTTTTCCTTCGTATTCTTTCTTCTTTTCTTGTTTGCGGATAGCCTTTTCTGTGGCTTCCTCATATGCTCTCACATAATCTCCTGTCAATTTGGGTTTAGGAATGTAATTTGGTTGCACTGCTTCATCTTGTTGATATGCAGCTTGGTCCATTGGTATATCCCTTGAAGGTAATCGCACCTGTGGTATATTTTGTAACATTGTTTGTTGTTCCTGTGGAACAAAGTTATTTTTTAATTGAGATGTTTGATATTCTGGTGGAGGAATCATATCAGGTTGTATGCTATTACCAAACGGATTTGGATGAATATTCATAGGTACATAAGTTGTGTTCACTTGCTCAAAATCAATATTTGGTTTATTTACTTGTTCGTAGCCACGGGTTTTTGGATGATTTATATTACCATTGTCGGCTTGATAATTATTACTGTCAGGTAGATCCACAATTCGTGTAGTATTTTCAGACATATACTATATGAATTATCTAAAAGTTTATTTTATAACGAATAATTATTTACCAAAAACATTAAATAGAGACGGCGATGATGAACTAACTGGTGAAGCTCCTGATAAAATTGCCATATCAGTACCTTCGATTTGTGCTACCGGATCAATAGGGGTTGGTCCTGTTACATCAATAATTTTTTTTGTTTTGTCACAATTTGCTTGGTTAGTTGTATATTGATAACATTTACTTCCATATTGATATGTTTTATTATCAAAATCGCTGATAATTGGTCCATTGAAAATAATACAATTCTTATCTTTACATACTTTTCTAAATAAGGTTGCTAATCCCAACCCTAAAATCATAGAAATAAATACGACACCCATTGGTGTATTCAATAATCTATTTAAATTCATATTATATACTATATCATATTATTATTATAATTTACTAAAAAAATATTCAAAATAATGGTATATATAATATATAATGATGATTCAGAAATACATAAAACAGTTACCACAAGAACTGTTGTATCATATCATATCTTATACTTATCAACCGCAGTCAAAAACTCTTCTCGAGGATATCGAAAGTTTTTACGAGTCTAGGTGTCGTGTCAACGAAATTTTCCACCAAACTTACGCGGTGGAATGGAACATGGAATATCCCGAAGAAAAATATTGGTTGTCCAATGATTTGGTTAGATATATGAACAATAATATTCCAACCTTGTTAGGATATGACAGCAAACTGTATAATATTTTTTATCGACACTATCTTTTAAATTTAACGAATGATGTTAAATACTACATGATATCTCGTGAAAATGGAGCAATAGAAGCTGCAATTAATTCCTTTTGGGGGCCTTTTATCTAAAAATGAAAGAGAGGAATTTATAGTATTATCAAGACCTAATTAGCCTCTAACTATTTATTAGAGGTCAATCTTATTATTATTCTATGATTGGATAGGAATTTTGGAAATCTGACCTGCATCTTTGGGACAACCTACTTCTTTTTCTTCAACAGCAAAACAAGTACCCGTTTTATCTCGATATTGTAACAATTTTGCATTCTCGTGAGTAGGGTATACTAATATTTTACGAGTGTCAGGCATATAAATATAAACAAAAAACATTCCTACAGCAAAACTTGCAATAAATACAGAAACATTCACAAATCTGGAAAGATTAAACGATCCTTTAACCATGATATATAATGTATATCATTTTATTTTTTACTTTTATTTTTCTTCTTTTTTCCGCCTCCTGATTTACTACCACCAGTGGTAGGACCATTCTTATCAAACATAGCGATCAATTCTTCGTCAGTCAGTGCAGGGGGTGCTTCACTACGTTCTTGTTCTCCTTCACCTGGCATTCTAAATACCATATTTGTATCTGTCCCTTGTTGTTCTAAAACATAATTTTGTGGTTCTTGTTTTTTGACATTCATCTTGGAACGAATACGCTCGCGCACTGCCTCTTGTTTTGTCATACGATTTAAAGCATTCGTATCTATTTTGGCACCTTTTGGTATATTCATTCCCATATTCTTAGCAAAATTTTTAAACATTTCTTGCATATCGGCACCTTCGCCTCCCATTTCCTTCATTTTCTTCAAAAGGTCTCCTGCCTCCCTCATTATTTCATCTTTAGAAATCTCACCATCTTCCATCTTCTTCTTAATTTTATCACCAATCTTTTTCACCAAATCCATCATCTGTTTGGGGTTTTTCATCATCTTCTGGAACACATCTTTGGTTGTTTGTGGTGAATCACCATCTCCGCCTAAAATATTGGAAAATTCACTGGAAATTTCTTCGGCTATGTTTTTAGCAAGACGACCTATTTTTCCATCAAATAATCCTTTCAAATGTTCGTGTAAATTTTCCATATTTGGCATACCTGTTGTTTTGTCAAAGGTAAATTCTGGTATTTCATTTTCTGTATCTTCAGAATTGGATTTATCTGTTTCTTCTGCAGAATTATCACCATTTTCCTTCGTGTCAAAATTTATTTTGTTAAAAAAATCACTCACCCCTTGGAAAGTGTCTTTCATTTTTTCATGCAATTCGGTTTCATCTATACCTTCAAATAAATTAGCTGAATCGCCAAAATCGGATTTGTCTTTGATGCTACCTACAAGAGTAAACATCACCAATTGTAAATATTTCCATATTGATTTTTGGGTATTTTCAGTAACACCTTCACAATGAAATAAAATTTTAAAATCAACATAAGGTAAAAATCGAGTATTTATTTCACTTTTAGGGTCAAATAATTCATTATTTTGATATAACAAATCAAAAAATCGTTCGGGATATACAGTTAAGCAATATCCAAACAATTCTTTGAATTCATCATCACTTGTTTCTGGTTTCGTCCATTTTTTCCATAATCCACAGTATTCAGGGAAGGTGTTAGTTAAATCGTTAGTAAAATCAATAATAGTTGATTTGAAGTTTTCAGGAATTACTGGCGATGACATATATATATTATAAATCCGCTATTTTTTATATGTAATTTTAATCTATTTATATTTTTTAATCACCGCCAATATTTTTCATCATATATGCAATTTCATCAGTAATATAGGGTGTATCAATATTGTTTGATAATTCGTAATTTTCAATCGAATTAATATATTCTTCTTCTTCAACTTCTTCTTCAACTTCTTCTTCAGCTTCTTCTTCTTCAATTAGATGATGCAGAGAGTTATTTTGTACTCCTCTAAAATTCTCATTGAAATCTCCAGAAAAGGGGTCTGTTCTTGTATCAAATGTGAACTCAGCATCACTTGCGTGTCTGGTAATCTCTCTCCTTAATACTGGAGTATCAGACGCTTCATAAATGTTTGTTGTTTGTGTCATGTAATGATTATTTGTTTGTCTGCGTAAAATAGGTGGGACTGACAAATCTCTTCTTGATGGTGTTGCTTTATACGTTTGTTGTTTTCCCTGAGAAGATTCACGATTAAGAATCCACATAGACGATTCTTGATTTCCTAATGTGTTTAAGGTAACATATATATCGTCACAAAGTAGTTTCATAAATTTATCTGTTTTTTTGTCCGTTTTTTCCACATAATTCATCATAAATTTCAAAAACTGTTTTAAGTTGTCTTTCAATGTTGTTTCTTTTTCATATTGTAAACTATCTTTAGAAACATCATTTTTGGATAGTATTGATGCTTCATGCAATAATTCTTGCGTTTTTTGCCGAAATGCATACGGTGTTAAATCAACAGTGATATCTTGATTTTCATCTTCATTCAAATCAATTAGAGGCGGATAATACACAACAGAATCCAATAGTTTTTCTTCTGGTAATGTATTTCCATCAAACAAAGTACCGTAAAAATCAATTTCAATTTCATACATGTCCTCTGCCTTGATTTGAAAAGTTCTTTCACAAGAACCTGCCAAATTAGCGATTGATATATCGGTCACCCATTGGTTCAATTTCCAATCATAAATAAGTCCATTCTTAACGGAAATACACCCAATATCAATGATGCTGTAAAGAATGTTTTGTATAATTTCACCATAAACAATACCCGAATGTTCAATGTTATCAATAAAACGATAATCGTTTCGAACATCATTACTAAGACAACTGAGTAACAGTGCGTTGTGTTGTTTTCCAAATCCGATAAAAACATTTGGATAATTTTGGTTTACTAATTTTGATAAAACTTCTTGGTTTGATTCTCCAACTGTAGCATAACCATCTGTCAAAAATATATGATGTAAATAATGTGTAGGGTTCTCTTTTTTATATTCGTCACAAATTTGTGTTGCTTTATTAAGCGCTAGTTCAATATTCGTACTTTCCAATGGTTCAATATCATTTACCATATTCTTTAAACTCTCTACAATATCCTCAGTAATTTTAGTAAAACTAAAAATTTCATGAATTTTATCGTCAAATGCAATAACAGAGACTAAAATATTTGTACCATGTAATTTATGCATTTCTGCGAAACTACTCAAAATTCGTTTCAAAATATGAGTCACATGTTGCATTTTGGTTCTACCATCCTTCGAAAGATCACTCATAGAAGCAGAACAATCCACATTTAATAAAATAGCATATGTTTTTGGAATGTTTGTAGAAGATTTACTTACCAATTTAAATTTAAAAACGCCAAAATGTTCTGTAGAGAATAAAATATCATTGGGAAACCCCGATAATATTGTTTCCTCAAATTTATTCTCAGCGGTATGGAACTTGATTTCGGAATTTTCAAAAATTTGCTGCATGTTCGCGATTGTTATGATTATATTTATTTGTTGTTTTTTTTAAATCAATTTTTGTAACATAATATATATATTGTAATAGTATAATGAGTACTGTAAAAATCAATTTAATAACTAGTCAGAAAAGTGAATTCTCGCAATATAACGAAGTTTTGTCAGTTACAGAAAATGATTCTCAAGTTAAAAAACAATTAAACAAGTCATTCGACGATTTTATTGAAATTATTGAAATTTATCAAACAACTGTGGAAAATAATGAAACTATTTCAAAAAAAATATACAAAATAAAAGAAAAATACAATGACCTTATTAAAACAAATACAAATAAAGTTTTTTTGTTTTGTTTAAATTCACTTTATTTTCAGTTCAAGATTTTGAATTTTGAATTGGAGAACTTTACTAAAATGAATTCTCTTATACAAAATAGAATGTATGGTGATTATTACAAGCTGTATAACATCATTATATCCCAATGTAAAGAGAATAACATTATATTTACAGAAGAGAATTTTGCAAAATCACTTCAATTGATAGACAATGATAATAAAAACAGTTCTACTGAAACTGATTTTCCAGTATACAAGGATATTGACCCATTCTTTCGTTATAGAATTGAAGATATTATTCTTTTACATCAACGAATACTAATTATTATTGATAAATTGGACGATATTTATATTCAAAAAGAATCCAAAATAAATGAACATAAGGAAAATATTCGTGTTGGTTTTTCTTTGAGTATATTTTTGAACACTTTAGAATATGAGAATGAACTATTGAAAGGACAAATTAAATTGTATATGGAATATATTTCGTTTTATCGTGTATCACATAAAAGATATTTGAATAATTTATTACAAAAAAATACGGATTTTATAAGTGAATTGGATGAAAATATTTTGATAAACACAGTTTCATTAAATTCATCATTTGTAGATTTCAATGCATTGTGTAACAAAACTCTTCGAGTATTACAGTGTGATGAAGATTATGAAAATAAAACAATAAGTGTTTATGATGATATACCATCAGAAAGAAATTGTACTGAAGAATTGGTTACTGAAGGTTTTGCAGAGCCGCATGCGGCGCAAAATGAAGATTTCAATTCCTCTACAGGCTCTGCCACTACGAAGTACAATGCCTGTAATCTGCTTGACTCCGTCAATCGTAGCGGTAGTGAAGAATTGGTTATACAAGAAAATATATCCGATAATTTATCATCGGGTTCTACAATATTAGATTCTATAATAACCTATGATTCTTCACAAGATAATGTAAGTTCATCTATAATCTAAAATCAGGTTCATTATCTCCAAAACTAATGACTATATGATAAAAATATTGATATATATATATATATAATGCGTTGATGAAAAAAGAAAAAAGAAATAATAATGATAAAAACGATAATTATGACTTAACAAACAATCAATATTCAACATATCGCGGGTTTCCTCGTGCGGCTTCAGAAACCAATGAAAATGTAAGAATTAGCTTTGCAGATTCGGCGTCGAATATCGCGCCTACTGTTTTAAACCCACAATTTATACACAAACCTATAAAATGGACACCTGACAATGAATTGATAATGGTGGAATGGTGTGACATAGCTCAATGTTATAAATGGATGCATTCCAAATGTCATCGAAAATTAGCAAAACAACAAGCATGGTTTACTATTCCATCAATTGCACTTTCTACAATCAGTGGTACTGCATCTTTTGCCCAAGCCAGTTTACCAGACGATATTCAGGTATATGCGCCTATGGTAATTGGTACTATCAATATTTTAATAGGTATTTCAACAACAATACAACAATATTTGAAGATTGCAGAATTAAGTGAATCACATCGTATATCTGCTATTTCATGGGATAAATTTGCTCGAAACATTCGTATTGAATTAGCAAAAGACCCAGATGAGCGCATGGATGCCGGACAATTTTTGAAAATTTGTCGTTCTGAGTTTGATCGTCTAATGGAAACCAGTCCCAGTATCGATGAAAGAACTGTAGAACAATTCAATGAAGCATTTCAAGGTTCAGAAACTGAAACACAAAAGAAGGAACAAGAAGTAAAACAACAACAACGATTTTATGCACTGCGAAAACCCGACATATGCAATATTATTGTTTCAGCAGAAGAAAGTCGTCATAAATGGTTCAAAGACCAATCTCGTGTTAATATGATGAATTCCTATAATAATGATGAAAATGCAACAGATATTGAAGCAGAAGAAGGTTATGATGAACAAATACAAGATAACGATAATCAAACAAGGAACAATAGCCCGAAATACGATACAAGAACCAGAGGGTCGCTACGTGAAATGTGGAATAGACCTCAGTTCAATGATGATGAATTAAATTTATCAGAAATCGGTTCTCAAAAAATGGAATCGAAACAATCGAATTCATCACAGCGAATGAGTTCAAATGAAGAAGTAATGAATGGTATAAAACCGTCAACGAATACTCGTAGACAATCACAAGATAATGGTACAAAACCTAGTGTCGAATTCGCAAATGATACAAAAATACATTCAATAGAAGGATTTAATACAAGTAAACAAAAAAATCCAGATATAGAAGCATTAACACGTAAAATAAAAAAACATAACACACAATTGGATGAATTTGTAACAAAATATATAGAAGAAATGGGTAGAAAGCCCGATGCTGACGAAATACGTGAGAACCTAACTGATTCGACTGACCCGGATATTTTAGCATCTTTTTTGAAGGATTATGAGTGAATGTTTTATCGACTTGAAATTCTTGAAAGATATGTGTCTGTTTTAGATTCAAATACTGGCTTAATTGGAAAAAGTATAATAATAACAAAAAACATGAGAAACCACCAAGAGATGGAAGACAAAATATAATTGTGGTTTTGACTACCGTAGTAATATGAAACAAATGCAAGAGAACCACAAATAAAATAAACAACTGCTAAACCAAGAATCAATGTCAATTTGTAAAATATAGACAATGGATTTTTTAAATTTTCGCGTTTTTCTATATCTAAAAATAATGAAAATAGGGTTAAAGGTACATAATTTGCATATTCTAATAAATATGTTTTAGGTTCTCCAATTCCACTTTTACTATCTACCCTTGGTGCAAGTATTTGAATAGAATTCTTCCATACATCATTACTAATGACAGACATATATATAATGTTACATATATTTCTAACCTAACTGACACCGAAAAATATATTTTTTTACTGATATAAAGGTATCGTTATTATATTGTGTATAACTAATATTTATTATATTAAGTTCACTCGTTAAAGTTCTCTATCTCGATTAAAAATGTACTATGATGATATTTATCACCCAACCAATGAAGACATCCAATCAGTAAATAATGATAGTATTGTTTCTTTTGATAGTCGAACTAGTAGTGTTCGTAAGAAACAAAATAAGGCTGTGGATGAAATTAAGAAGGCGGATAAAGGTTATCATTGTGTGAAATGTATTGTAAATCATCGTACAATCAAGGTTGAAGTATATGATAGTGGTACCACTATTGGTAATAAGATTCGTGACCCCATTTATGGTAATAGATTACCCGCAAAAGTAGGCTCAAAAGATGAAAACCTGTTTTTCAAGGTCAGGATGGCTGGTTTGAATACTACAACCCACGGTGGTCCAGTAACACTATTCTACGATTCACCAGAACATTATGAACGCCATTTCAAAACCCATTTATCAACTGATATAAAACAAAAATGGACGAAAGAACATACGACAGTAGTAAATACAGACGAAACTAATATTATGGATACTATTGTTTTTTAGATAGTTTTTCGTCTTCGGGTTTTATTGCGTTTCGATTTACTATTATGCCTACTTTTCTTCGATTTTTTTTTACCGCTTCCAATTATTCGAGTGTTACCTGGGTTGTATCTTGACCTTAATTTACGTCTTGGGTTATTTGCGTCATCTGTCGATATTTGTGGGGTTCTATCATCTTCATTGTTCGTATCCGAAAATAGTCTTTTTTTATTTCCGTCATATTCAACATCCATTTTATCGCTTCCATAACAAAAATCGGGAAGCATTATACACGAAATAATTTGTAATAAAAAATTCCATTTCCATGGTTCTCTTTCGCGGTCAATATAGCCTGTTAATTGTTTAAGTTCTAAAGGAGTCATTTTGTGTAAATCATATCCTTTACTTGAAAACAATGATAAAATACTCTTCATAGAGGATTCGTTTTCATACAACATTGAATGAAACTCGCTGTCATCATATCCTTCAAATATATCTAAAATAAGTTGTTGTTCTCTTGTAATAGTTGGTAATCTTCTTTCATCTACTTCTAATTTTTCAAATATATCTGTTAATTTATCCATATTGATTTTTTTATTAATTTCTGGTAATTTATTTTTTTCCGTTTCATTGCTACTTGTAACTTGATTGTAATCACCAACACGAGTTCGTTTATCATTATTTGCAAGCGTTGGAAACATATAGTTATATTTATTATTTATATATAACTATATAAATATACCGTGTAATACATATAGATGAAACTGTTTTATATTTTAAATGTCTTATTTTATGTATCCAATAATGGGTTCACTTTTACGAAAAAACCGCGTTATTATCATACAATTTATAAATTTGAATTATCTGCTGATGATTTTCCTGCAAACGAATTTTCGAGAATAATTACAAGAGATACAAAAGATACATTAGACTATGTTTCACATGACATTGATTTATCCACTGATGATTTTCATGAATTATCTGCTGATGATTTTCCTGTAAATGATGAAGAAAATATTCAACCTATATCAAGTGGATTGGAATCTCCAGTATCCGACGAAGAAAATCTTGAAACTATTTTAAAAAAACGCCAAAAATCTCAATATGATGGTTGTGACCAACGACCATTAAATATTTCTGACCCGAACTCGTTACTTTATTTTTATAAAGAATTTCGTGAAATGCTTCAAAAACAAGATCTGTTACAAAAATTACAGTCAAGTTCGTATAATAACATTGAAAAACTAAAAATAATAGAAGAATGTGATTACTTACTAGAAAATGAATATAAACCCAAAATTAAACCATTATATAAAGGTTTTGAAGATTTTTTTTGATTTTTGATTTTTAATTATTATTATATTTATTATATGTAAATATAGTATAAGAATGTCATCTGGATATAGCAACCCTATATACACTTATGGTTTTGTAGGCGATTATAACATATTTAGTCCATTATACCGTTCGTTTAGCGGCATGCCGATTGTAAGTTATATTTTGTTAGGTGGAACAACTCTTTTATTGACATATGTAACATTAATAGATAATGCACCAGACAAAATTGAATCCACATTCAGTACTTCATTGAGTGAAAATAAACCTTTTGGTATTAATTTTGGCGGAAAACGAAAAACAACCAAACGCACCGAAAAAAACCGAAAATCACGCAAAATATAAGTTTTATACGAGGTCTTTGAGACAGCTATTAAAAAAATAATCAACCTCTGACGCTTTTGAAGATGCAACAGCATGATCCGGAGCAATATGAATATTACCCTTTTTCCAAGCCATAATCGTTGGAATACCATTCACCATCTTCTTGGCTTTAAAATGTGCATAAAGTTCGAAACATTCATCAATATCAATTATATAACATACCACATTATCAGGCATTCGTTCCATCCAATTTTGTACTTGGTCCGCTATTTTATTACAAGGTGCACACCATGTTGCACCAAATTTAACAATGATATAACCTGGGTTCTCCTTGAGTGTCTCTCCAAATTCCTCTGGTTTGCCGATTTCTGTTAAAATTTCTGCCATTTGTATAACAAAACAATTATGTTTAAATGTATTATTAATATAAATATTTATCAATATTATTTATATTATGCCGATTATTTATGATTTTAAATGCATATGGGCTGGGTTTTATTCACAATTATTTTTTTTCTTACAGTCGTATATTTTATGTAAAATGAACAATGAACCGTTATTATATGACGATTCAGAATGGAAATTCAAACACACTCTTGGACTTGCTGATTATTTTGTATTAGATGAATCCAAAATCAAGTTTTTACAAATTACAGCGGAGAACCGTGACAATAATGTTATTAATTATCATAATCCTGATAAGGCTGGTGTAATATTTCCTCTTCACGAATATCGTACTGCCATTAAAGAATTATATGTTTTGAATGACGATATTAAGGACAAAACAAATCAATTACGCACAAGATTCCCAGAAAAATACAATGCTATTTTTATTCGTTGGGGAGATAAAAAAATAGAAATCAAAATATCAGGTCGAGATGTAGAAATCGAACTATATGTTGATACATTACAGCGAATATGTGGTGGCAATAGACATTTATTTATTCATTCTGATGATCATGATGCAGTATTGTGTGTATTGGAATGTATGCAACGACGAGGAATGCAAGATTTTAATGTGTTTTATATCACTGGTGAAAATGAATGCGGTGGCACATTGGCTTGTGAAATATACAGACATAGTTATCCAAATAAAACAAAAAAATCCATTGAACAAATGACAACTCACGAATTACGCGAACATACTGAAAAAATGTTGGTAGCGATTGAAGTCATGAGTCAAGCAGAAAATGTTGTGTTAGATTATCAATCCAATGTTGCCAGATTTTTGAAATTGTATTATAATGAATCACACTGTAAAGTTCACAGCGTATTTAATGATTCACCAGATGAAAATATATTATGCATACCACCTGCTTTTGGGTTTGAAATTAACGGTTATATGAATGTTCCACCTTTACCAAAACCTAATTATATACAACCACCGCCTTTTCCTATGATGCCATAAATACATTGAAATCTCCATATTTTTTTCGGTAGAATCGAAAAAAATATGTATAACAGAATTGTATATGGATACGAATCACAATTTAAATATTAATGAATATTCATTCAAGGAAATATTATCATTATTCAATTTACAATATGATTTTTCTATCAATGATTTGAAGGAATGTAAAAAAAAAGTTCTCTTCATGCATCCAGATAAATCTAGCAAACCGCCCGAATATTTTTTATTCTACAAGCAAGCTTTCCAAATGGTCGTCCAATATTATGAAGCAAAATATCGACAAACACAGGAAGTACCCAATACAGAAATTAAATATGTACCTTCAAAAACAGCTGAAGAAAACAATCCAATGCAAACTGCAATTAAAGCCATGAAGCCAGAAACTTTTAATAAAACATTCAATGAATTGTTTGATAAAAATATGGCTGTAAAACCAGACGAAACACGCAATCAGTGGTTCAAAAATGAAGACGCACAATTTAAAGTGAATGAAACAGTTACAACTCAAAATTTAGGTAAAGTAATCGAATCTATTAAATCACAAAACAATGATGTAGTTAGGTATAAAGGTGTAGAAAATATGTACAGTTATGCGGGAACAGGAACTAGCTTCTTATACGATGAAATGGAAGATAAAGATTCATATGTTTCTTGTGACATATTTAGTAAATTGAAATTTGACGATTTACGAAAGGTACATAAGGACCAAACTGTACTCAGTGTTGCTGAAAGCGATTTTAGTAAAGTGAAAATATTTAAATCTGTTGAAGAACTGAACCGAGAACGCGGATTGCAAGATACTAAGCCTTTTGAAAAGATGGCAGCAGAAGGTATAATACGAAAACAACAAGAAGAATATGAACAACTCATTCTTAAAAAACAACACGAGGACAAGTTGAAATCTATGGAATATGAAAAGAAAGATAAGGACATCCAAGCCTATTTTTTACGATTACAACAATAGCCTAAGAACTGCGTAGCCTCTACAAAGTACCCAAGGTTGAGACCCAATGCGTGCAGATGGTCTCTGACCGATTTTATAATTATTATTATAATATTATATTATATTATAATCTGTATAAAAATGAGTGATATAGATTATAATATAATATAATATTATATTATATTATATTATAATCTGTATAAAAATGAGTGATATAGAAAAGATTTATAACAAATATATAAAAAAACAAGTGGAAAAAATGAGTAATAAAGATGAATGTTATCAAATATTTAATTATTAT
>Ga0214919_10001287_pt1 | contig 41495 bp, 40 predicted proteins | sample LL1503_MetaG_FD_177994 | JGI IMG/M metagenome (GOLD analysis project Ga0214919, IMG submission 177994) | Freshwater microbial communities from Lake Lanier, Atlanta, Georgia, United States - LL-1503 | ecosystem: Environmental > Aquatic > Freshwater > Lake | place: USA: Georgia | collected... | reverse complement strand
ATAAATAACTCAAGCCCAGTTCTTTTTGTAACGCTTTTAACAATAATAGAATCTGCGCTTGAATAGAGACATCCAAAGCTGAAACGGGTTCATCACAGATCACAAGCTCAGGCTCTACAATTAAAGCTCTCGCAATGCCGATCCTTTGTCTTTGCCCCCCTGAAAACTGATGCGGATATTTTGTTAAATCAGCAACGTTCAACCCTACTTTTTTAATCATGTCGCGTATCTTCTTAACGCGCGAAATTTTGTTACCTAATCCATGAATTAATAAACCTTCTTCTAAAATCTCACCTATCTTCATACGGGGATTTAAAGAGGCATAAGGATCCTGAAACACCATTTGTATATGACGCTTAAGATGCTTTTTATCTTCAAGCTTTAAGGAAGTCAGGTTTTGGCCTTTAAAGAAGATCTCGCCTCGGTCAAGCGACAGCAATTGTAACAGACAACGCGCCAAGGTTGACTTGCCACTGCCTGATTCACCCACAATGGCTAATGTCTCACCTTTTTTAATCGATAAACTAACATTATTAAGCGCTTTGATGATTCTTTGACGTCTGACAAAGAATCCGTAAGTCTGTGTATAAGTTTTATAAAGACTTTTAGCTTCTAGGAGCATTTCATTTTTAATATTTTTTATCATCATTTAAAAAGTGATTTTTAAATAAACGCGTGGTGCTGGATGGGTTTTAGTTTTTTAATGCCTTTTGCATCTGGCACACATTGAAGTAAAGCTTTGGTGTAAGCGTGCTTTGGTTTTTTTAAAACTTCTTTGACACTTCCCTTTTCAACAATTTGTCCCTGATACATCACAATGACATCATCTGCGATTTCTTCCACCACACCAAAGTCGTGGGTAATAAAAAGCATTGCCATATTTCTTTTTTCTTTTAAATTATGAAGAAGCTTTAGGATCTGTGCCTGCACAGTTACATCTAATGCGGTTGTGGGTTCGTCTGCAATTAAAATGGAAGGCTCGCACGCGATACTCATCGCAATCATAATGCGCTGCCTTTGTCCGCCTGAGAGTTCATCTGGGTAACTTGAAACGCGGTCTTCAGGAATACCCACTTCTTTTAAAAGGGACACCACTTTTTTATCTAAACTTTTTTTATCTAAATCAAGATGCACACTTAATGCTTCTTTGATTTGATCGCCAATCGAGATCACAGGATTTAAGGATGTCATCGGTTCTTGAAAAATCATCGCCATCGATTTGCCGCGATAATGTCGCATCTCAACATTCGACAGGTTGGAAATATTTTGGCCCTCAAAAGAAATGTCGCCTGTTTGTTTGAGTTGAGTGGATAAAAGTTTCATGATGGAAAGTGCCGTTAAACTTTTACCACTGCCTGATTCGCCGACAATACAAGTGGTGCGTCCAGGATATAAATCAAATGAAACATCCCCTACTAGAATTTTATGGGGTTCATTGATGGGAGACACTTTTAAATGTTTGACTTCAAGTATTTTTTTCATGATGGTTGCTTCAAAAAGAATCTAGCTAAATCATCAAACGGAATCTTAGACTGCACATTATCAACTCTTAAGGATTTGACTTGCGCTACACCCTCTTTCATTTCATCATCACCTAAGATGACAGCAAAAGCCGCACCACTTTTATCGGCACGTTTCATTTGCGATTTAAAGCTACTACCCCCTGAATTTAATACCACTTTTAATCCTTGGGATCTTAATGTTTCTGATAATTTTAAGGCGTATTTTTCTGCTGCATCACCTACATTCACAAGATAAATATTGGGTTCGTTTTGGAGAACCACCCCCATGTCTTCTAAAAGTAAAATGATGCGTTCCATGCCAATACCAAAACCACATGCAGGCGTTTTGTCTCCCCCTAAACGCTCAATCAAATAATCATAACGGCCACCCCCTGCAATCGTACCTTGGCTACCCAAACGGTTGGTCACCCATTCGTATACAGTACGATTGTAATAATCAAGACCTCTCACTAAGCGATGATTTAATTTAAAAGGAATACCTGCTTCTTTTAGATAACCGCATACTGAATCAAAGTGAGCTTTGGCGTCACTATTTAAATACTCTGATAATTTCGGCGCACCTTCAATCATGTCTTGCATGAGAGGATTTTTACTATCCAAAATCCGCAATGGGTTTTGATGGAGTCGTCGTTTAGCATCTTCATCTAGGATATTTTTATGAGCTTCAAAATAACGAATAAGTTCGGATCGATAAGCTAATCGATCTTCAGGGTCGCCGATTGAATTGATATGAAGTTGAACGTCTTTAATATCGAGCGCTTTCCAGAGTCTTGCCAATAATAAAATTTGTTCAGCATCGATATTGGCGTCAGTAAAACCAAAGGCTTCAACACCCACTTGATTAAATTGTCGCTGACGGCCCTTTTGAACATTCTCGTGTCTAAACATAGGTCCCTGATACCACAAACGAATGGGGCCATTGTAGGTCATATTATGTTCAATGACCGCTCTCACACATCCTGCCGTACCTTCAGGACGGAGTGTGAGTTGATCTTCATTTAAGGGATCGATCCAGGAATACATTTCTTTTTCGACGATGTCGGTATGGGTGCCGACACTATCAATAAATAATGATGTGGGTTCAACGATGGGTAGGTTTATTTTTTCGTAGGCATAAAGATTTAGGACTTCTCGTATCTTATCTTCGACAAAATGCCAGAGCGGTGTCTTGTCAGGTAAGACATCATAGAAACCTTTAATGCTTTGTAATTTTTGAGCCATAGCCGTTATTTTAACTTTGAATAGTGCGATTCCACATAGTTCATGACGATTGCTTTAAATTCATTTGCGATATTGTCACCTTTTAGGGTGACGGTTTTTTCACCATCGACGAATACGGGAGCGACTGGAATTTCTCCCGTTCCCGGTAAACTAATCCCAATATTGGCGAGTTTTGATTCTCCAGGGCCATTGACGACACAACCCATCACAGCAACTGACATATCTTCAACCCCTGGAAATTGATCTTTCCATTGCGGCATGGATTCGCGTAAAAAAGTTTGAATCTCGAGAGCTAATTCTTGAAAATAAGTCGATGTCGTTCGGCCGCATCCAGGGCAAGCAGTCACTAAAGGTGTAAAAGAACGAATCCCCATGGTTTGTAGAATTTCTTGGGCCACCACCACCTCTTTGGTACGAGGCTCATCGGGCGTTGGGGTGAGTGACACGCGAATCGTATCGCCTATGCCCTGTTGTAAAAGAATAGCAAGAGCGGCGGTCGATGCCACGATACCTTTCGATTCCATACCAGCTTCGGTTAGACCAAGATGGAGTGGATAGGAAGTTCTTTGGGCCAACGCTTGATAAACAAGGATTAAATCTTGCACAACACTCACCTTACAAGAGATGATAATTTTGTTCTTTTGAAGCCCCCAAGAAACAGCTTGTTCAGCACTTTCTAATGCGGATTGAATTAAAGCTTCACGCATCAATGCATCGGATGAAAGTGGATTCTTTAATTTTGCATTCTCGTCCATCATGGAAGCCAATTTAACCTGATCCAAACTACCCCAATTAACTCCTATACGAACTGGTTTGTCATACGTTTTAGCAATAGCTATCATCGCTTCAAATTGCTCATCGCGACGACTACCCTTACCTACATTGCCAGGATTGATACGATATTTGGCAAGTAACTTTGCACACTCAGGATAAGCTTGGAGTAACTTATGCCCATTAAAATGAAAATCGCCCACGATAGGCACAAAACAATTTCGTTTATTTAACTTTTCAATAATGTGAGGAATAGCATCCGCTGATCCTTCATTGTTCACTGTCACGCGAACAATTTCAGAACCCTTTTCCCACAACTCATAAACTTGCTGTGTGGTTTTTTCGATATCTGCCGTATCGGTATTAGTCATCGATTGAACGACAACAGGAGAGCCACCCCCCACAGGGACAGATCCCACCATCACTTGATAGGTCGGTTTTTTAATTAAAATTTCATTCATTTTTTATATAATTAAATCAATAATTTATTCAATTAAATTAATTCTTTTTAGAGATCTTGTGGTCTTATCTTTGACCTGTCCTGCGAGCTGCCCACAAGCGGCATCAATATCATCTCCACGCGTTTTTCGGACCGTCACAATGTAATCTTGGTTCATGAGCACTTCTTTAAATTTCCGAATCTGTTCGTTTGAAGAACACTTATATCCGCTATTTGGGAATGGATTAAATGGGATTAAATTAAATTTACATGGCACATCTTTTACGATTTTGATTAAAGTTTTTGCATCTTCAATCGAATCATTTACGCCATCTAACATCACATATTCAAATGTCACAAAATCTCTCGGCGCTTTTTCTAGATAACGCTGACACCCTGCCATGAGTTCTTTGATCGGGAATTTTTTATTGATAGGTACAATTTCGTCTCTTAATTTATCATTCGACGCATGAAGAGAAACTGCTAACGCCACAGGACAGTCTTCTTTCAAACGATCCATCGCGTTGACAAGTCCACTAGTAGAGAGTGTGACCCGGCGACGGCTTAAGCCATAAGCCCTATCGTCTAACATCAGCTTCATAGCAGCAACGACGTTGTCATAATTAGCCAAGGGTTCGCCCATACCCATCATCACCACATTACTGATAATGCGTTCTGAATTAGCTAATCCGTTATAACCTTCTTGTTGTCTGACATAAAAATTAGCGAGCCAGAGTTGGCCTACAATTTCAGCGGTCGTGAGATTGCGATTAAAACCTTGGCGACCGGTGGAACAAAATGTACATTCAAGTGCGCATCCGACTTGAGACGAAATACATAAAGTGCCTCGATCATCTTCGGGAATAAAAACAGTTTCGATACCATTATTGCCACCTACATCAAATAGCCACTTTCGTGTGCCGTCATCCGACATCGCATCACTCATGATGCTCGGTAATTGAACGCTGGCTTTGCCTTTTAATACATCACGAAATACTTTAGAAATATCTGTCATCTCATTGAAATCAATGAGACTTTCTTGATAAATCCAATGCATGAGCTGCTTCGCTCGATAAGGTTTTTCACCGAACGTTTCGATATATGAAACGAGGTGCTCGTAGTCCAAATCGAGCAAGTTTGTCATTTAAAAATTAACCGAAGAAGTATTTGATTTCGATTTTTGCGTTATCTAATGAGTCCGATCCATGCACGGCATTGGCATCAATACTCTCTGCGAAATCTGCACGAATCGTTCCAGGTGCCGCTTCTTTAGGGTTCGTTGCTCCCATTAAATCACGATGTTTTAAAACGGCATTTTCCCCCTCTAAAGCTTGAATCATCACAGGCCCTGAAATCATAAAGCTCACAAGATCTTTAAAGAACGGGCGATCTTTATGCACCGCATAAAAACCTTCTGCTTCAGCTTGAGATAAATGCGTCATTTTAGCTTTGATAATTTTTAAGCCTGCATGCTCAAAACGTGCATAAATTTGTCCGATGACATTTTTTTTAACTGCGTCAGGTTTAATAATGGATAAAGTTTGTTCGATTGCCATTGTGTTGACTCCGTAAGATTTAAGATCGTTGAAAAGACTGATAAAATAACATTTTTAGAGGTTTTAATAAAGAACAAAGCTCATGCAAGACACCTATTTAACCACTGCCATGTACCATTTCGTGAGTCTTCCTCACTTTAAAACGTTACGAGAGCCACTTCTCAATTTCTGCGTATCTAAAAACATCAAAGGCACCCTTCTATTAGCTGACGAAGGCATCAATGGGACCTTAGCAGGCCCTGAAAAATCGATTCTAGACTTTCTCAACTATTTAAAAACAGACCCTCTCTTTAAAGATAGCTTCAAAGGTCTTGGCCATAAAGAATCCTGGTCAGATAAACACCCCTTCTACCGCATGAAGGTGAAACTTAAAAAAGAGATTGTGACTTTAGGTGTGCCTGGTGTGTCGCCTACTAAAATGGTAGGTAAATATATCAAACCTCAAGATTGGAATAAAATCATTTCCGATCCTGAAGTATTCCTTATTGATACGCGCAATGATTATGAATATGCGATTGGGTCTTTTAAAAATGCGATCAATCCTAAAACGACAACCTTCCGTGAATTTCCAGACTTCGTAAAAGCACATTTTGATCCTAAGAAGCATAAAAAGGTCGCAATGTTCTGCACTGGTGGCATCCGATGTGAAAAAGCCTCTTCCTTCATGATGAGCGAAGGCTTTGATGAGGTTTATCACCTAGAGGGTGGTATCTTAAAATATCTAGAAGAAGTGAAGCCTGATGAGAGCTTATGGCAAGGTGAATGCTTTGTGTTTGATCAACGTGTTGCTATTAAACATGGATTAGAAGTGGGTGATTATGATCAATGTTATGCTTGTCGATATCCTTTGTCAGAAGATGATATGAAAAGTGAGAAATACACACCCGGTATTTCTTGTCCTCATTGCTTTAATTCACATACCCCAGAAAAACTTAAAAGTTTAACTGAGCGACAGAAGCAAGTTATTCTTGCTAAACAACGCAATCAAATTCACATCGGACAAATTAACTCAGGTAAATTAAAAAAATGAATTCAACTCACTTTATGAATTTTCAGCATTTTTTTAATTACAAGAAAACACCTCTTAAATTCTTAGAGTTGTTTTTTCTCAGCCTTATGTTCTTAAGTCTCCCGAGTCTTGAAGCGCCTAAAAATATTTTTTTAATTTTATTTTTATTAGTTGCCATATGGAATCAATATTCAATCAAAGATCAATTTACTTTTAATAAATGGGATTTTATATATCTTAGCCTTATTTTTTCGGCTTTTTTAAGTGCATTATTTGCAGGCTTGCCTTCTTATGAAGAGTGGAGAGGATTTAGAGGTATTTTCACTTGGGCGCTCTTTGGATTGGTTCTTGCAAGATCAAGCTACAATGAAAAAGAAATTTCTTGGCTTTATTTGCTTATTATATTTAGTACACTTCCCGCATTGATACATGGAATAGTCGAATATTTAATAACTCACACTAAAGAGGATTTACAACTTCATTCTGTAGGTCATGTAAATCATTCTGCTATTTATTTGGCTATGGTCTTAGGTGCAACGATCAGCTTATCTACTTTTAATTTTAATGCGAAAAAACCCCTTTTAAAGAAGTTATTCCTAATATCTTTGACTGCACTTTTCTTATTTGCTTTGATTATTGGAAGAAGCAGGGGTGCTTTTGGAGTTGGCCTCATTTTAAGTTTCGCGCTCATTTTCCTCTTACCTGGTGAGATGAAAATGAAAAAAATACTAGCCTTAATTATCTCTAGTTCTTTAATTTTCGCAATAGTATCCAATTCAAACATCATTCAGAAAGTAAGTAGTAACTATATAAATCATGACAATCTAGCTGCAAGAGATCGAGTATGGAATATTTCTCTAGAGGCTTTTAAGTCATATCCAATTTTTGGAGTTGGGAATGCCAATTTTAAATATCTAGATAATTCTAAAATAAAAGATGCTGTTGAATCGAGAGGCGAAGTATTTAATATTGAGAAATATCATTTTGTAGGCCACAGTCATAATATATACTTAAGTGCCCTAGCGGAAAGAGGCCTCCTTGGGTTTATCGTGCTTATAAACTTTATGCTGGCTTGGATTTTTTTGCTAATTAAAACTTATAAGAAAATTAAAATAAATCATTTATCACAAATGCTCTGGGGGGGATCATTTAGCGCTTTCATAGTTACTTTTGGGACGGGGTTAGTAAACTCAACACTTCATCACGAACATGCATTGCTTGCATTTATTTTTTTAAGCTTGCATTTAATTTATCTTAAAAAAAATAATCAAATTTAAAAGATATCTAAAAATTAAAATGTATGTTTTTTAAGTAATGCTTGTTGCTTAGCTTCCCTTAAGTCACTAAGGACCATCTCTTTACATAATTGATTTATATTTATCTCAGGAGTCCAACCAAGATCTTTGTTTGCTTTTGATGCATCTCCCAAGAGAGTTTCAACTTCGCTAGGCCTGAAGTAACGCGGATCAATCCTAACGATTACATCATTTTTTTTAATAAACGGCGCTTTATCCCCTTCAATTAAATCCACAATTCCAATTTCATCAGTTCCGACTCCCTCAAAGCGCAAAGTGACCCCTAACTCTTTGGCACTCATTTTTAAGAATTCACGCACGCTTAATTGGATACCAGATGCAATGACGTAATCTTTTGGCTCTTTTTGCTGAAGCATCATCCATTGCATACGAATATAATCTTTTGCATGACCCCAATCACGAAGAGCATTTAAGTTTCCTAAATAAATACAACTCTCTATGCCCTGAGCTATATTACAAAGACCTCGAGTAATCTTCCGAGTTACAAATGTCTCCCCTCTCCTTGGGCTCTCGTGATTAAAAAGTATGCCATTACAAGCATACATGCCATAAGCTTCGCGATAATTCACTACAATCCAATAGGCATATAGCTTAGCTACTGCGTATGGACTTCTTGGATAAAAAGGCGTAGTTTCTTTTTGTGGGATCTCTTGAACAAGGCCATAAAGCTCAGAAGAAGATGCTTGATAGAATTTTGTCTTCTTTTCAAGTCCAAGAATTCGAATTGCTTCAAGAAGTCTTAATGTTCCCAACGCATCTACATCAGCTGTGTATTCAGGGCTTTCGAAAGATACGGCCACATGACTTTGTGCACCTAAATTATAAATTTCATCTGGTTTGGTATCTTGAACAATACGAATTAAATTGCTTGAATCAGTCAGATCTCCGTAATGCAACTTAAAGTGAGCATTTTGTACATGAGGATCTTCGTAAATATGATCAATACGATCGGTATTTAGAGAGCTGGATCGGCGCTTTATACCATGAACAATATATCCTTTTTCAAGCAAAAATTCTGCTAAATAAGAACCATCTTGACCGGTAATCCCAGTTATTAAAGCAATTTTAGGCTGATGCATACACTCCCTTTTTTAAAAATCAAGCACAATGCATTAAAAAATCCTGATAAGCATTCTTTAGGCCTAGCTCAAGATTAATTTTAGGTTTCCATCCCAAATGATTTAACCGAGAACTGTCCATAAGTTTTTTTGGTGGTCCATCTGGTTTACTTAAATCAAACTTAATCGCACCTTTAAAAGCTATTACATTTTTGATTTTCATAGCGAGTTCAAGAATTGTTACATCATTTCCAAAACCTACATTAAGAAAATTTTGCATAGGTCTTGTGCAAGATTCATAAATATCTTTACTTAATTCCATTGTAAAAATAGAGGCCTCAGCCATATCATCAACATATAAAAACTCACGCTTAGGCTGTCCACTTCCCCAAATTGTTACGGAAGGTTCTTCACTTTTTTTTGCTTCATGAAATCGTCTAATGAGCGCTGGGATAACATGAGAATTTTTAGGATGATAATTATCACCTATACCATAAAGATTTGTCGGCATCACGCTACGATAATCCAGATTATATTGTCGATTATAGCTTTCACATAGTTTAATACCAGCAATCTTTGCAATCGCATAAGGTTCATTACTAGTCTCCAAATACCCCGACAATAGAGACTCTTCTTTTATTGGTTGATCTGCTAATTTAGGATAAATACAACTTGAACCTAAAAAAAGTAACTTTTTTACGCCATATTTATAAGCTGCATGAATTACATTAGATTCAATCATGATATTAATATAAATGAAATCTGCAGGGTAAGTATTATTAGCAAAAATTCCCCCAACTTTAGCTGCTGCCAAATAAACTTGATCTGGTTTTTCATTTTGAAAAAAGTCATTTACAGCAAGCTGATTTGTTAAGTCGAGTTCTTGGTGTGAACGAACAACAATATTCTCATAGCCTTTATTTTTTAAAATTCTCACAATAGCTGAACCCACCATACCTTGGTGTCCTGCAACATAAATTTTTGTCTGTCTATTATCTGTCATAGAAATTTATTTACGTCCGTAATAGTCATCAAATCTCTCAATATCGTCTTCGCCCAAATAAAATCCCGATTGTACTTCAATAATTTCCAAAATATCCGGACCTGGATTTGATAATCTATGTTTTTTCCCTAAGGGAATATACGTAGATTCATTTTCTTTTAAGATTATTTTTTTATCATTACAAATAATTTCTGCAATACCCTTAACAACTACCCAATGTTCAGCTCTTTTGTTATGCTTCTGAAGGCTAAGCGAGGCACCAGGGTTAACTTGAATACGTTTTACTTTGAAATTTTCACCTTCATCTAGATTGTCATACCAACCCCATGGCCTAGCTACTTTTCGATGTAATATTTGTTCTTTTCTTTTGGAGGAATTAAGAATATCAATAATTAACCTTAAATTTTGACTTTGATTACGATTCGCTATTAATACTGCATCTGATGTCTCGATCACAATAAGATTGTCAATGCCTAGAGTTGTAACTAATTTATGATTGGCATAAATAAGAGAATTTTTTGTATTATCTAAAATTGTGTCTCCATAACTAACATTTTGATTGCAATCCTTTAAGCCAAATTGCCATACAGCTTCCCAAGAGCCCAAATCAGTCCAGCTAGCATCAAGCTCTAACATCCTAATATCAAAATTTGATGAAGGGCATTTTTCAATAACTGCATAATCAATTGAATTTGATGGGGCTGCTAAAAAAAGATCTTTATCAGGCCTAATAAACATATTATCTTTTGTTTTTTGATCGAAAGCTTTTACTATTGTCTGATAAATATCACAATTAAATTGCTTAATAGCTTTAAGCCAAACGCTGGCTCGCAAAATAAAAATACCGCTATTCCAGAAAAAATTTCCGGCTTTAATAAAATCTACGGCTTTATAAAAATCAGGTTTTTCAAAAAAATTAAGTACCTTAAAGGAATGATAGTCACTTACTTTACAATCTTTTTGAATATACCCAAATCCAGTATCAGGTTTCGTTGGGGGGACTCCGAGTACTACGATAGATCCGTTATTAGCAATTTTAATTGCGTCCTCCAAAGCACTTAAAAAAGCATCCTGTTTTTGAATAGTTTGATCGGCTGGTGTGACTAAAAGAATTGGGTCTTGCCCATCTTCTAAAGCTTGTAAAGCAGCTAATGTTAGGGCGGGAGCTGTATTACGGCTATCCGGCTCTAAAAGTAATTGCGATTTAACATTTTTTATCTCACGTAATTGATCAAGAACTAAAAAGCGATGTTCTTCATTGGTAACAATCAAAAAATTATTCAATTTGATTGACTTAGAATTTAAATTTTGGATGCGGCTTACTGCTTGCTGAAATAAAGTCTTTTTATCCGATAAGACTAAAAATTGTTTCGGATGAGTGGCACGCGAGAGTGGCCAAAGCCTTGTGCCAGAACCTCCACTAAGAATAACAGGCGTAACATTGTAAGTACTATTATCACTCTCAAGCCTTTTATTCATGATATTTTCTTTTTTGTTGAAATTCCCAAGAGCTCTTAATCATATCCTCAAGAGAAAAAATTGGCTGCCAATTTAAGACTTTCCTTGCTTTTTCATTTTCAGCATAACATGAAGCTACATCACCCGCCCTTTTGGCTTCAATTTCAAAAGGAATGTTAACGCCACATACTTTATTAAAAGTCTGAATAACTTCAAAAACGCTTGAGCCCTTTCCGGTACCTAAATTAAAAATATGAAACGGAACTTGTGTAAAATTCAAAAAATTAAGCGCTTTTATATGGCCTAATGCCAAATCCATAACATGGATATAATCTCGTATACCTGATCCATCGGGCGTTTTATAATCGCCGCCGTAAACTTTTAAAAAAGGCAACTTATGATTAGCGACTTCCATCATATAAGGCACTAAATTATTAGGTATGCCCATAGGGCTCTCTCCGATAAGACCGGATGGATGAGCACCTACAGGATTAAAATAACGTAAAGTAGCTATTCTCATAGCAGGATTAGAGCTGGATATATCTTTTAAAATCGTCTCAATTTGCCATTTAGTTCTTCCATATGGGTTAATAGGATCTAATACATGCTCCTCATCAATTGGGAGGTATTGCGGCGTACCATATACAGTTGCACTTGAACTAAATACAAATTTACGCACCTGCAATGCTTCCATCGATTTTAGTAAATTTATTGATCCAACAACATTATTTTCATAGTAGCTCAAAGGATCCTTAGCTGACTCGCCCACAGCCTTAAGTCCAGCAAAATGAATTACGGCTTCAACTTTGTATCTACTTAGTGTTTTTCTCAGCAAGGTTGAGTCAAGAATATCTCCTTCAACATAATTAATGGGTTTTTTTGTGATTAATTCTAATCGCTTTAAAACTGATTTTTCACTGTTTGAAAAATTATCAAAAATAATTACATTATGATCTTCGCCAATGAGTTCGCAATAAGTATGACTTCCAATATAACCGGCGCCCCCTGTAAGTAGTATATTCATAGATCTTTAAATTTTAGATTTGATGCTTTGAAAGAGATAAATGAGGTATAAAAAAAAGTATATTAGAACGGAAAAACCAAAAAGCATTAGAAGTGAGTGTTTATTTAAAAAATAGATTAACATGACTAATGGCATCGATATGATGGGCAATAGATAGATCAATACCTTCCAGTTTGCGCTTTCTGAATCATTTTTACGCCTTAGGTAAGCAAATAATAGTAAATGTAGGTGGTATTTATCAGGCTTAAAGAATGACCTACCCATCAAGGGTTTTCTTATAAAAGAAAAAACAACCTCGATCAACGGATAGATTATAAGTATTAGCGCTCCCCAGCTAGGATAATTTGGATGTCTGCCATAAAATACAATACAAAAAATAGAGATAATAAAGCCTAAAAAATAAGCCCCTAAATCCCCTAAAAAGACAAAGCCATTAGGATAATTTACAAAAATAAATATTAATAATAAACACAAAATCGGAAACAAAGCTGCCATTAAAACCAAATCATTTGCATAGCATGATATAAAAAAAATAGTTAATAAGCTTAAAAATGCAGTAATTGAAGCAAGACCATTAGATCCATCGATAATATTCATTCCATTTGTTATTGCAGCAATACTAACAATATAAAAAATTGTTGCAATTATTGAGTTATTTAATATTAAAGCTGCCCAGCGAATATCAATAATAGGAAATGGATCAATATTAATATTTAGAAATAAAAAACTGGAAAACAAAATAGCAAAAAACCTAAAAACTGGTTTTATATTATGAAAAAGATCCTCAAATAAAGAAAAAATAACAAGAGGTATAGAGCTAATAATAATTGCCCTTATAAGCTCAATACCATCGGTGTTTTTATTGCTTAAGAAACCAAAAAGTAATAAACCTAGATAGATAACAAAACCGCCAAGTCTTGCAGTAGTTTTTGTATGGATCTTCTGAACATCTCCTTGATATTCTGGAATGTTAAAAAATTTTAGCCACTTTTTTGAATTATAAATTAAGTAGAATAAACGATATAAAAATAAACTTAAAAGACACGTGGCGCCCAGAAAAAGTGAAGAGTCGTAGGACAAAAAAGTAAATTTTAAAAAAGAGTCATACATAAAATAACCATATCACAAAGTCCTTAAGATTTTTTTGAAATTCAGGACCTTTTATATGTCTATAGCAATGTAAGGTTACATTAACTACTAGAAAATCAAAAAAAATTAATATAGGAATTACTAAGAAAACAAGAAGATTAGTTCCTTAAAAAACGCCTATATATCAATGCCCTAAAAAATGGTGGAAGTAAAAAAATAAAGGTCCTAAAAAAGAAAATAATACAAGATAAAAATGGATTTGATAACCCACTTTTGACTAACAATTTTTGAATGCCTAGCTCCGAAAATATATACGTTAATCCACCTCTTCTTTTAAAAAATGATAGTCCCGTAGTGGCACTTACGGTGGAGTTAGGTATATTTAAACAATAAAATCCAGAACTAATAAATAATATCCACATACCATAGTCTTCTTTAAGGAAAAGATTAGGATAACCCCCAACCTTCCTTGCACAGTCGGTCTTGAACGCAACAGTGTTGTGATTAAATGGATTCCTAAATCTAATATACCTCTTAATACTTGAAAAATCTAAAGGAAGCTTTTTATTTGAAAGAAAAATCCCATTTTCATCAATTTCATTTGTAGAGGTTCCCAAAAGATCGACTTCTGGGTTCTTGTTCAAAAAATTTATTTGAGTGCGAAATCTATCTACATGATTGATATCATCTGCATCAGCCCTAAAAACCCATTTAGTTTTGATTTTAGATAATCCAAAATTTAGCGCGCCTTGCAAGCCTTTATTTATAGGTAGTCGATAATATTCAAAATTGAATCTACGCTTTAATATAATTAACTTCTTATTTAAAGCTTCAGGAATAGGTCCGTCAATAATAAGAATAAAACAATCAGGTAAGGTTAGATTGTTGTATATACTCTGTACTGCTTTTTCAAACAAATCAGGATTATCGTTCTTATATACGCTCATTAAAACAGTAAAGCCGCCTGGAAGATTACTCATAGGCTAAATTTAATTAAAATCGAAACCAATTTTTAGGTATTAAGTCATCTGTTGAAATTGTGGCATCCAAAAACCATCTTTGGGGCGCAATAACTATTTTGGAATCATTTTTATTAAGCCAGGCTGCCCACCAACTAAAAGTGCTGTTTGCCAAAATATTGTGCTTACATGAAGACATTAGCCAAAAATCAACAGCCTCCGAATTATTTTCTACATATGTAAACGAATTTTTACCAAAAAGAAGGTTTGCCTTAGCCCACTTAATATCATCAGAAAATATGAAAAAGTGTGGGTCTTTAACTTTCTTAAGGATATATTTAATTGATTTTTTATAGTATGACAATTCACACACCCCATGAAATTTGCTAGCTCGAGGATTTGTAAGAAAGTCACCTCTTCTCAAATGAATAGATACAGCATTGGCAAACAAGATTTTTTTTAAATAGGAATTCGTCCTATTTTTAAATAAAAATTTATCATTAAAGGAAAAATCTCGTGCAAGTATTTTTGAATATTCAGAAAAATATTTATAGCTTTGCCAATAACCATGTAAATATATATTCCTATTATTAACATAGAACAAGTCAGGCCAAAACGAGAAAGAGGGTTCGGTTATAAAATTTGAAGAACGAAAAAATCTAAGGCTCCTTATCGCCAGAAGATTCCTAAAAAATGAGATTGCTGGAAAAAATACAATAATAGATAAATTTAAAAAGGAAGATCGCTTTAATTTTAAATTGAACATTTTGTCGATTACAATTTTTCTAGGTGTAGTTAAGATAGACTCATCATAATAGAAAAGTAAATCCTGATTAAGATTTAAGGCTAAAGATCTAGCACAGGCATATTGAAATAACTGATTTCCCAAACCACCTTTTAAATTAGAGACTATCACCTTATAGGCGTCCTTGTAAAAAAATTAGTTAATAAAATATAAATTTTAATAACTGGCCAAAACACCAAAAAAATGAAATGAAAAAAATTAAATTTGAAGTTAATTTGAACTAATTCCTTTAATTTTACAAATATTTTTGGCTCTTCAATTGTATTAGTGATAGATTTTGCAAAGTGCTTTTCACTGACAATAGAAATTGAATTAGAAAAAAATATCTTATTGCTATCAGAAAATATTCTATAAAACCAGTCGACATCGACTATCCATCTTAACATACGGTTGAATTTTTTTTCACAGCGAGCTCTGAAAACAACACAAGCTGAAGGACCGATAAAATTTACTAAATTAATCGAACATACAAAATAACTCAGAAGAAAATTTATAATCAAATTAGGGATGTGATTATAGTAATAAAAATTATCAATTGTATAAAGTTTAAGGATATAGACATCATATTTATCTGAATTTAACAAATCTAATAAGCGCTTTATGTCTGTGTGGGACTTAAAAAAATCGTCGTGATGGATTATTTGCTTGTATTTACCTCTAGATTTTTCTATCAACTCATTCCAGTTGTCAACAGGGTTCTTACTTTTGGGGCCTGATATATAAAACATATTCAGATCTTGTTTATTTGTATAAAAGCAAACAATTTTTTTAATTTTGTCTTTTGCTCTAGCAGAATTTGAATCATCTGAAATAATAAACTCAATATTACGCAGAATTTTAGGATCAATCTTTAAAAACGGCTTAATGATTCTCTCAACACCTTCAGGATAATTATAGGCTGGTATTAAAATGGATAATAATTTATCTGCCTTCACTTTGTGACTCAAAAAACAATATAAGATGAACTGTTAAAGATGTAAGTATACAAAAGAAAAAAACACCATAAAATGTATCAAAGAAAAAGAGGGATGCAATTGCAAGTTTTGTTGCATAAAGTCTCTTACCAAATAAATTATTTTTTATTGTAAAATATTTTGCATAACTTTGAGACATTAGTGATAAAAAATATAGCATATAGAAGATAAAAAGAGGTAGTCCGTAATCATAAATTGCCTGAAGATAACCTGATTCAAACTGTTTTAAAGACTTTATATTTTCTATAGTTAACTGTTTAACATCGTAGTCACTTTTTTTTATGTGAGAATTTTCATTTCTTTGGCCTATTTCATCAAAAAAATAATTCCAAGCAAAATACCTTAAAGCACTCGAGTTTAATGCATCGCATTGGCTGTATTGATTAGTATGAATATTATGGATTTTACATCGCTTACTTTGATCTGCGTTAGAGTCGAATTTAACAAACTGCACAACCAGAATGATACCGAGAAGTAACGTTAATAAAATACTAGAGAGCTTTAGTCTTCTCGCTAAAAAAATAAAAACTACGATAATTGGAAAAAGAACTAAAAATGAACGAAGTGACGAGACTATAAACAAGGAAGTAATAGCGAGGATTTTTACTCTCCTGTCATTAAATAAGTAAGAAAATAAGAAAGCTATAATTGACAAATATACTGAGAGATATGGATGTCCGAAAATTCCAATCAAGGAATGATAAAAAGAGTCAAAATAATTTATAGGATCAAATCTTATGTTTAAATGTAGAACTATTGATATAACATTCACAAAGAAATCGATATAAAAAATAATGTAAACAGCTTCCTTAAACTTAAATAAATATTTGTAATCAATTTTTACAAATGAGTAAAAAAAAGCTATGCAAAAAGGTGAGATTTTTTGAATTGTAATATAGGATAATTTAAGGTGATTTAAATCGCTAACAAAAATATAGCAAATAATAATTAAAAGCACTGCCTGAATAATATTGCGACTAGAATTAAGAGAAAAGCTAATTTGTTTTCTGAATATCAACGGAAGTAATAAAAGTAACTCCTTGAAAAAAGGTATAGTAAGCAATAGAATTGAGTGTAGAAAAGAAACGTTTCTTAATGCTTTCATTTAAGAAACATCGTATGTAATTTTAAACGTAATTTTTTTATGTTTCTCATGGCCTAATTCTTTTTTTATTCCTAGTATATTTCCCGCGCAACCTCTTGGAGACAAAATATTATCCAGTAAATCAATTAACTCAGGAGTTATTGATATAAGCGAGATATTAAAATTAATTTCTTTTTGCTTATCAGTCAGCAGATGATATATATCTTTAGTTATTGCTGAATATAATCCAGGCTCCATTAAAAGATAAAGATTAAACTCATTACATAGCAGGTCATAAAAATTCTGCACTCCACCCCAAAATTCAAATTGAATATAACTAACCTGAGTCCTTACAGTATTTATGCCACCTTTGATAACTTTGTAATCTAAACCTTCTGCATCAATTTTTAAAAAGTCAATATGCTGTATCTTATTTTTATGAACATAATCATCAAGCCTCATTAAATTATAGCGATGGCCTTTGTCTTTTCCTTTAGCAAAAGGATTAATAACAAATGATTGGCTAGACTCATAATAAATACAGTTACTCTCTTCTTTATCAGATAAACCGAATTCATTTAAAATAATATTATGCTTCTCTAGCATATAAATTTTATTCTTTAAATTATTAACAAATTCCGAATTGGGCTCAAAAAGGTGATACTCGCAATTATTTTTTATTTGGAAAAATGATAGATCTTCTCTAGCGCCGACATCAAAAACAACAGAAAATTCTTCCTTTAATAATTCAAAAATTTTTAATTCTTCTACAGGAATCGCTGAACTCTTTTCATACAAGAAAAAAAGTCTTTTAATAGATCTAGCAAAGGGCTTTAGAAATTCTGGAAATAAGTGTCTGATTTTTTTTTTACAAAAAATGATAAAAATTGAATAAATTTTATTTCTTTCTTAAAAAATTAAAGAGATTGCCTCGGATACCAAAAAGAATGTAAATAATTAATAAGGTTTCCATGGCTAAGCTCAACCAAGCAGCGCCAACATTCCCATTATAAACTATAGCTGGAAGAACAAAGAATAATGAAAGTACAAAAACAAATAATCTAGATCTGTATTGCACATCATAATTGCCTGTAGGTATTAAATATTGATACATTAAAAATTCAGAGATAGTCATTACGGGAATAGTAAACGTCAAGATCTTTAGAAGATTAATTGAATTATAAAAGCTAGAACCTGAAATGGTTAAAATTATACGGCCAGCAAAAAAGTAAACGATAAATGTGGCAAAAATAGAAATGGTAATAACAATAAAGCCAGATCTGATTATTAGTTCTTTAGCTTTTATGGGGTCTGACTTTATTAAAAAACAAATTTTGGGGAAAAGTATGTGGGTCACTGGGTGAAAAAGCTGCAGTATTAAGCTGCGGACACGATCTGCTAAATTATAGTAACCCAGAGAAGAGGCGCTGACAAAGGCCCCAAGAACCATTGGGATTAAAGATGTGTACAAGTTAGCAAAAATTAATGAAGAAAACAAATGTGAACCTTGCTTAATTTCATCTAGCGCTTCAGTAACTGAAACTAATTCAAATTTTACTTTATGTTTATATGTAATCCAAAAAAGGTAACAAATGCCGACGAAAAATGAAATAAAAATATTAATAAGGAAATATTTATTTAAATCCAAGGAGTTATGGATGAGTATTAGTATTAAAGGCAATGACAACAGCTTATTTAGCATTTGAATGGCGGCTGATTCATTTACTTTTTCTATACCGCTAAGGAGCCATAAAGGCTGAATAACGTTACCAAGTATAAGGCCAGATACAATCATAAAAGTTATTAATTGATTATTTCGTTCTGCGAAAATAAAGGTTGATAAAGCCACGAAAAATAATGCAATTATTGTAAGTATAAATTGCGCTGTTATTGTTACAGAAAATATCCTGCTAATTTTATTCAAGTCATTTCTATAGTTAGATATTTTTTTTGTTGTATGTAAATAAAATCCCCAGTTGGTAAACCATATAAAATAATTAACGAGCAACTGGAGAAATACGATTTTGCCCCAACCCTCCACGCCAACAGTTCTGCTTAAGTAAGCAACATGTGCAAATGTTAAAGCTGCATTCATACCGTGAATGGAACCTAGCAAAATGATGTTTTGAATTATTTTCGAGAAAAATATGATAATTTCAACTTTATTTAGCTTTTTTACGTTTAATTTTTCTTACTGCCAAAGAAATTTTATAGTTAACTTTCTGTAAAACCATAAAAAATCTTCTGAAGAAATCACTATAAAAATGATGTTTTACAAACTTAATCTCATTAAAAGAAAGCATATGTCTAAAATTTATAATCACTGATTGCATGGCATCATCGAAATATTCTGAATCAGAAGGATCTATCCTCCTTAAATTCGTACCTGCCTCCCGGAAAAAGATGTCTTGTCCAGTCAAGATATTATTTTCAATATTTTTGTCAATTAGCGAATTATTGAATTCCTGATGACCCCAACTTTTTATTTTCTGTTTTATTAGTGAGATATCGCCGCAGCTAGTAAAATGATAACCACCATTATCGAGAGCATCTTTGTAGATCCATATTCTATCATTATTTGCATCCCTCCTTAACTTACCAATTGAATGATATTTAATATTTTCGAACTTACCAACAATCGAACCAAGCCAATTAGAATCTTTATAATAATTCAAAAAATATCTAAATTCTTTCTGTTTGCAAACCATTGTGTTTAATTTAATTAAACTTAACTGCTCTTGGTTAAAAATATTTTGCGACGGAATCTCGTCTAAGTCCGAAAAAATTACAATGTCATCATCTTTAGCTACCTTATCTAGGATAAGATGCATGCATTCGTGGTGATAGCTATCTAGCAACCAATTCAAATGATCTTTCGAATAGTGCTCTTCATCATTTAAAAATTCTAAGATTTTCTTGTGAGATGACGTTCCTGATTTGTATAAAAAATCTTGAATTGATTGATAATTATCATGAAAGTCATTAATTTTATGATATACAATTTTATGAAGGTATTTTTTATATCTTTGAGCATTCTCCTCAAAAATAAATTTTTTTGGATTTCCACTAAAAGTTTGGCATGCCTCAACGATTAAAAATTTGTCGACATGCTTATCGAGATAATTTAATCTGATTTCAAGCAAATCTAGTTCTTGGAAAAACAAAAATGCGTCGAGAATCTTCATCTTTTTAATACCTTAGATATAAATTTCTTGATTAAATTTAAAAAATTGATGTGTGTTTTTTTAGTAAAGTTTGGAAAAGCTTTATTTTCGCCTGCCCACTTATGAAATAAAAATGGACTGATGCCAATATTTTCTGGTATCTGTGATTCTCTACCAAAATGAATTGCAATTTCCAAGGGTGCAAACTTAACTCCTTTTGACTCCAAAAGAATTTTATGCTGAGCGCATAAATATCCATCTTCGTTAGGGAAATTCATAATAAAATTTTTCCATTTTAATTTCAGCTTAGTAGGAAGTTCTAGAATTTTTTTACTTCGCAATGAAACACTATTTCCCACTCTACAGGGATTTCCAAGAGCATCCCTAAATGCAATTGGATGATCTGATAGTGGCCACGGCGAACCTATGTAATCATATTTTAAAAATTCATTTGTCCATTTATTTGGATTAACTATAAAACCGTCTGCGTGTATCAAGATGACAAAATCTGTATATATATATTTGTAAAGCTCAAAAACTATAAATCTTCCCCACTCGGATATATTTTTAAATGCTTGAATTTTAATAAAATCATATTCGTTAGAGTTCGGATTTGGGTTGTAATTTCCGATCAATAAAACTCTGCCAAAAACAATATCACGACAGCTATACTTAATTGCCATGGAGGTAGCTTCAACCTCTGTTGTTGCTATTGCTACCAGGGTAACATTGGGGAGAAAAAGCATATCTTCAAATTATTCTGAAAGTTTTATCATTAGTCTAAAAATTACTTTTCTTTACTCATTTTCTGCAATCCAGCTGTTAAGGAGTATTTTGGAATCCATCCCGGAATTTTTATATATTTATTCCATGGGACCATAACTTCATTTATCCTATAAGGACGCATACCCCAAGAAATATTTAACTTTTTATTGAATGCCAACTCAAATAAATTTACTATTTTAGTTAATGGCAGAGGATCTAATGAAGAAACACCGTATCGCATGTAAGATTCATTTTGTTTTTTAATTTGTTTAACACACAAAAGATACGCATCCACAACATCATCAATATATACGAGATCTATTAATTGGCCACCCTTTGACATTTCAATCATCTCCTGGGTTTTTAAAGTTCTAATGAGCGAAGGAATTAGCTTAGATCGATTATCATTCGGACCAAATGTATCAAAAAGAACAAGTGAAATCACTTTTAACTTACAAGAAGACACATAATATTTTAGGATGTCTTCGAAAGCTTGTTTGGTGGCAGAATAAAGATTAACAGGCAAATACTCTTTGTTTTCAAAATGCTGCCAAGAACTGCTTGTATTGATCAAATACTTTATATTGCAATGAACTGCAGCTTCTGCAATTTGTGTTGAAAGCATTACATTTGAGACTATTAGGCCTTCTATATCTTCTGGCTTATGCTGCGCAATAAATAATGATGCTAAATGAAAAATGATTTCAGGATTCGAATTAGAAACTATGTCGATCATATTTTTTGTTGTTCCGTTGTGCTCATGAACGACAATTTGATCCAAAACTGAGGTTAAAGCCTCCAGATTAGAGCCTCTTCTAACAACTATATGAACTTGCCAATGGTCAGATACCATACGTCTGACCAAGTTAGAACCTATATACCCTGTTGCACCAGTTACCAATGCAACTCTTGACCCCTTATCTTCATAACTCATAATGGAAAGGACTTTTAAAATCTAATAAACCAGGAAACTCTTGATCACGCTCGGAAATAATTGGGCTTTTTGTTGGCCAATCGACTCCAACAGAACTCCAAAGCAGCCCTGAATCATGCTCTAGAGAATATATTGTTGAAACTTTATAAACTAAAATTGCTAAATCACTTTTTACACAGAATCCGTGGGCAACGCCCCTAGGAATGTAAATATAATTAGCAGCTTTCGCACTTAAATTAATATGTCTGGATTGTCCATATGTCGGCGAACCTAAACGCAAATCAACTACGACATCAAAAACTTCACCAAAAGGGCAATAAACCAGCTTAACATGATCACAAGGCGGCTTTTGAAAGTGCATGCCTCGCACAACCCCTTTTTTCGAGTAAGAGTAATACTCCTCAGCAAATTCCACCTCTAAGTTTCTCTTTTTAAACTCGTTTTTATGAAACACTTTAACAAAATGGCCACGCAAATCGTCTTGAACTATAGGCTTTATCTCATAACAGCCCGGTATGCCAATTGAATCAATATGAAACATTAAAAATTTACACCGAAGAAATTTTCAATTTTGTCTGCAATAAAACTTAACATTTCCTGACTTAGGCCAGGGTAAACACCAACCCAAAAGCTGTTATTCATGACCAAATCAGTATTCGTAAGATCGCCACTAACTCTAAAGTTACGACCAATCATATATGGTTGACGTGTAAGGTTGCCAGCAAACAAGAGACGCGTTCCAACTTTGTTTTGATCCAAATAATTCAACAAATCAACTCGCTGAACATTTGCATTAGCTCGTATTGTCATTAAAAATCCAAACCAAGACGGGTCACTATTTGGAGTTGGATCAGGCAAATGTAAATATTCTTCACATGAAATCAATCTATTCCTTAAATATGCAAAATTATCTTTACGAGCTTGAATAAAATTGTCCAGCTTATCTATTTGCGCTAATGCACACGCTGCTTGCATGTCTGTAATTTTTAAATTGTAGCCAAGGTGAGCATAAGTGTACTTATGATCATAGCCTTCGGGTAGATTACCCAGCTTCCAACAAAAACGTTTATTACAAGTATTATCTTTGCCAGGTGCACAATAACAATCACGCCCCCAATCACGAAAGGACTCTGCAATTGACTTTAGTTCTGGGTTGTTTGTAAACACCGCACCACCCTCGCCCATTGTAATATGATGCGCAGGATAAAAACTTAAGGTACCAATATCACCAAATGTACCCGTCAACTGTCCGTCATATCTAGAACCCAAGGCATCGCAATTATCTTCAATTAACCATAAGGAGTGACGCGCACATATTTCTTTCACAACCTTCAAATTAAATGGATTGCCCAGTGAGTGGGCCAGCATAATAGCTTTTGTTTTTGGGCTAATTGCAGCCTCTATTTTTGTTTCATCAATATTGTGTGATGACAACTCAATATCTACAAAAACAGGCACTGCTCCAAATTGTAGTATAGGATTTACAGTTGTTGGAAATCCTGCAGCAACACCAATGACTTCGTCCCCAGGTTTAATTGCACGATCACCTAACCTCGTTGAAGTTAGCGCTGAGAATGCTAACAAATTTGCTGAAGATCCCGAGTTTGTTGAAATAAGAAACTTAACGCCTAAGTATTCAGCCAAGCGCTTTTCGAATGCCGCATTGAAACGACCTGTTGTTAACCAGCCATCTAAAGAAGCTTCAACCATATTTTTAAGTTCAGCCGCATCAATAACTTTGCCTGAGGGTGGAACGATAGTTGAACCCGGGATAAAAGTTTTTGACTCATACTGAATTACTGAAAATTCTTCTACCAATACTGCAATTTTATTTCTTATCTCTTGTAACTTATCCATAAAATATCTCTTCTACATTATTAAAAAAATTAACGCATTAATTGATAATCATCTATCTGCTTAAAGCAAACTGATTTTATGTTATCCCCTTTCAGATAAGCCTTATGCCAAAGACATATAGAGTGGATTGCCTCTGTCAAACTCCATTTAGGCTCCCAATTTAGAATCGTTTTAGCCTTCGTGCAATCTAACTTCAAATAATGCGCTTCGTGAGGATGAACTTCTTTATCGATCTTCCAGCTCGCATTTTGCCCCCATACGTCTGTCAACAAATTAGCTATCCACTCTACAGATCTCGTATCATTATCATTTGGGCCAAAATTCCAAGCTCCAGAATACTTAGCTCCTGACTCATACATTTTTTGACTTAATAAAAGATATCCTGATAGCGGCTCCAAGACGTGTTGCCAAGGCCTAATTGCATTTGGACTTCTTATATTGACAGGATTTCCTTTTGAAATAGCGCGAAGCATATCAGGAATCAATCGGTTATCGGCCCAATCGCCACCGCCTATTACGTTCCCCGCTCTTGCTGATGACAGTGCCACACCATGAGAAGCGAATAACTTTGGATTAAAGTATGAGTTTCGGTAGGCGGAAGTAACAAGTTCAGAACAGCCCTTGCTATTACTATATGGGTCAAATCCTCCCATAGGCTCATCTTCTCTGTAACCCCAAATCCACTCTCTATTTTCATAACACTTATCACTTGTAACGTTTAAAACAACTTTTATGCCTTGAGACTGTCGAACAGCTTCTAATAAATTTATAGTTCCCATGACATTCGTTGAGTATGTTTCTACTGGATTATTGTATGAGTATTTAACTAATGATTGCGCAGCCAAATGAATTACAATTTCTGGCTTATGCTCATCAAATACCTTTTTTAATGCTTCAAAGTTTCTGATATCCCCGATAACGCTAACTATCCCCTCCTCAACCTTAGCCAAGTCGAATAGATTAGGTGTTGTTGGAGGATTATGCGCATAACCAATCACTTGAGCACCTAAAGACTGGAGCCACAAAGACAGCCAGCTACCCTTAAAACCAGTGTGTCCAGTTATAAGAATGCGCTTGTTAGACCAGAAATTTTTGTCTATCACCATATTTTCCAGGGTGGCTCGCCAGATTGCCACAACTCTTCTAAATGCATCTTATCCCTCAAGGTGTCCATAGGCTGCCAAAAACCATCATGTTTAAAAGCCGATAAGTTTCCTTCCGCTGCTAAGGTTTCTAAAGGTTCTTTCTCCCAAATAGTATAATCACCGGAAATATGATCTAGGACAGAAGGCTTTAAAACAAAGAAACCAGCATTAACCATGGAGCCATCTCCATCGGGTTTTTCACAAAAATTAATGACTTTACCATTTTTAATATTTAATGCTCCGAAACGACCTGGCGGGGTAGCTGCAGTAACAGTTGCCTTAACATTTTGGCTTTTATGAAATGCAATCAAATCAGTAATATTTATGTCACTCAAGCCGTCACCATAAGTCAAACAAAAATCTTCATTTTCGCTTAAATGATCAGCAACTCTCTTTAGTCGACCCCCCGTCATAGAGTTTTCGCCGGTATCAACGAGAGTTATTTTCCATGGCTCAGCATAACGTTGATGCACTATAGTTTCGTTACTCAATAAATCGATAGTGACATCTGACATATGAAGAAAGTAATTAGAAAAATACTCCTTAATAACATACCCCTTATAACCACAACATATAATAAAATCATTAATTCCATGAGCAGAATAAGATTTCATGATGTGCCAAAGTATGGGACGTCCACCGATTTCTATCATTGGCTTTGGTCTTATCGAAGTTTCCTCGCTAATTCTAGAGCCCAAACCACCAGCAAGAATAACAGCCTTCATAAATTACCCCTCCAAAGAAAAATCTTTTTGTTATTATATGTGATTAAGTCAAATTAATAACTGTTATCCAATAGCCATTACTGTATTTTTTACTTAACTACTATTTTGCTTCCTAGCTAAATTTTGCTCAATGTGCTTCGCTAAATATTTAGCTTAATTTATCAAATTTATATATCAAGGATTTAAACATTAAATGATTATTATGGAATTTTATGAGGGCCAGGGATTAGGAAATCAATTATGGGTATATGTTGTTTGCAGATCTATAGCCGAGCAACTGCACATGAAATATAAAGTAATTCATCCTGAAAAATTCAAAGGAAAATCATTTATAGAGATCGATTTCGGAGCTGATGAATCTCTCAATCTAAATGAAGTCACACTTTTTAATGAAGAAACATATTTTGATCCGAATCTTGATTATTTCTCTTCGGATTTTGATAAAAGGGTTTTAAATTTAAAAGAAAATACTAAAATTCATGGTCTTTTTCAGAGCGAAAAGTATTTTTTTGGAGATATTGCTCGATTAAAGAAATATTTACAAATAAAGCAAGAATTTATTGAAGCTAATGATCTTGATGATCAAACCTGTGTTATTTACATTCGTGGGGGAGAGTATAAGAGACACGGCAATTTAATTTTACCTAAGTCATATTGGTTGAACGCTATGGCTAACATTGAGAGACTTTACGGTATTAATAAATTTGTGGCGGTTTCAGACGATGATAATTATGTAAGAGCTATGTTTCCTGATATAAAAATTTTACCGGGCGGTATGGAACAAGACTATGTAGCATTAATGCAAGCAAAGTACATTATTTTAGCTAACTCTAGCTGGGGGTATTTTCCAACCAAAACAGGTGCCGATAAAATTTGTGTTATTGCCCCTAAATATTGGGCAAGATTTAATAACTCTTTTAAGCGTTGGGCGTCCCCAGCAAACCTATATGAGTCATGGCTTTGGCAAGATAATACTGGTAATTTATACAAATATGATGACTGCTTAGAGGATGCAAAGAAAACTCTCGAGTTTTATAAAATACATTATTCTGTTAGATCAACATATGATCAGATACAAAAAAAGCATTTAAGGCGATTTCTGCCACCAGTATTTCGTAAGTACTTAAAGAAATGGCTGTCGTTGATTTTTCCAAAAAGAATTGGCTAATTTAATTTATTAAATTTATTAGAAATATTAGATAGAAAATAATGATTTTCTAAATTAGCTTTTTTAAATTTTGCCTTCACTTTTATTAAAATTAGCTAATATATCTTTGGGAATTAATTTTATTAGCATTACTTTTTTATCAAGAAAATAATTCAGCGTCTAAAAAATTTTTTCCCAAAAGATCCTTGGGGGACAGTCTAAATTCCATATTTTCAGGCCAGTTAATATTTAAGATTGGATCACTCCATAAAATACATCTCTCATGATCTGGACTGTATAAGTCTGTTGTTTTATATAAGAATTCGGCTGTCTCAGATAATGTTAAGAACCCATGCGCAAATCCTGCAGGTATCCAAATTTGTTTTTTATTTTCACTTGTTAAAATTTCTGCTACATATTTACCAAATGTTGGTGAGGAGCGCCTTATATCAACTACAACATCTAAAACCTCTCCCTGTATAACGCGAACTAGTTTTCCTTGTGCTTTAGGATTAATTTGATAATGAAGCCCTCTCAAAACCCCCTTAAAAGACTTTGAGTGATTTTCTTGAACAAAAGAAACATTAAGTGAGGTGATTTTCTTGAATACATCATTTCTAAAGCTCTCAAAAAAAAACCCTCTGCTATCTTCATATACAAAAGGCTCAATAATAAGTACATCAGGGATTGCCAATGATGCAATTTTCATATTTAAACAATATTTTCTTTTAAGATACGTTTAAGATACAGGCCATATTCATTTTTACCCAAAAGTTCAGCTAATCTTTCTAATTCCAGTGCGTCAATCCAACCGTTCCTGAAGCTTATTTCTTCTGGGCAGGCAATTTTTAAACCCTGTCTGTTTTCTAAAGTTGCTATAAATTGACCTGCTTCAAGGAGGGACTCATGAGTTCCTGTATCAAGCCAGGCATAGCCTCTGCCCATTAATTCAACGTAGAGCTTTTTTTGATCTAAATATAATTGATTAAGATCTGTAATTTCAAGCTCACCTCGCTTAGATGGCTTCAAGCTTTTAGCTAATTTAACAACATTTCTATCGTAAAAATAAAGACCCGTTATTGCATAATTTGATTTCGGAGCACTTGGCTTCTCTTCTAAAGCTATTACACTTTTATCTTTATCAAATTCAGCAATGCCGTACCTTTCAGGATCTTTAACGTGATAGGTAAATATTGTTGCTCCGTTTTCCCTCTGTCCAGCATTAGAAAGTATTTGATTTAAATCATGGCCGAAAAAAATGTTGTCTCCCAGTATAAGCGCTGAAAGATTGTCGCCAATGAAGGATTCCCCTAGAATAAAAGCTTGGGCTAATCCATCAGGAGACGGTTGAACACAATATTGAATATTAAGGCCCCATTGGCTTCCATCTTGCAAAAGATTTTTGTATTGATCAATGTCATTAGGTGTAGAAATTAAAAGGATGTCACGTATTCCAGCTAACATTAAAACACTTAGCGGATAATAAATCATAGGCTTATCAAATACTGGCAGCAATTGTTTAGAAATAGAGTAAGTTAAAGGATATAGGCGGGTCCCTAGACCACCGGCTAAAATAAGTCCTTTTCTGTTTTTATTACTATTAGTCATATATTAGCGATCTCTTTAATTATATTTCTAACTTCATCTTGCCAAAAAGGCAGTTTTATTTTAAAAACTTCTTTTATCTTGCTTGTATTTAATCTCGAATTTAAAGGGCGGATTGCAATTGATGGGTATTCTGCGCTTGAAACAGATTGTATATTTGAAGATTGAATATTGGATTTTAGCCCCAATCGAATAGCCTCTTCGTTAATAAGCCTTGCGTATTCGTACCAATCTGTTTCGCCCTCCGCCGCAACATGATAAGTCCCAAAATTCTTAAAATTCTTATCATTAATTATTAGTTTTACTATTTCAAAAGTAATGCTTGCCAACATTAAGCTAGATGAAGGAGCACCTTTTTGATCACTTACAATACGTAGGGACTTTTTTTCTTGTATAAGCCTTAATATCGTTTTTAAAAAATTATGTCCTCGAGAGCTATATACCCAACTTGTTCTTAAAATGATATGTTTCTCATGGTTGCTAACTAATTTCTCTCCTTGAAGTTTAGTCTTGCCATAAACTGATTGGGGGTTCGTTGTATCAATTTCAATGTAAGGCTTTTTTTTTAACCCATCAAATACATAATCAGTAGAAAAATGAATTAAAGGAATATTAAGCTCAGCAGCTTTTTGAGCTAGAACTTTTGGGGCTTCTGCATTAATTTGATAAGCCAATTGAATTTCTGATTCAGCTTGATCTACAAAGGTGTAGGCTGCGCAATTAATTATGATATCAGGTTTTTTTTGATCGATAAATTTCATGATCGCGTCCAAGTTACATAGATCAAGCTCTTTTCTTGAGGTCGCAATAACCTCTCCGAGAGACAAAAGTTTTTTATGTAAATCAAAGCCAATTTGGCCATCTTTACCTGTCAGCAAAATTCTCATAAATATTGTTTTTCAATCCATTGTTGATATTCGCCTGTATAGATATGATCAATCCAGTCTTGATGCTCCAAATACCATCTTACTGTCTTTCGAAGGCCTGTCTCAAAAGCCTCTTTTGGCTTCCAATCTAGTTCAAATTGTATTTTCGTTGCATCAATAGCGTAGCGCCTATCATGGCCAGGTCTATCATTTACAAAAGTAATTTGATCAAAATAGCTTTTGCCATCAAAGTTAGGCTTTAACTCGTCTAATATGTCACATATAGCTTTTACAACCTCTAAATTAGTTTTTTCATTCATGCCCCCAATGTTATAGGTCTCACCTATGCGACCCTTGTCTAGAATTTGGTAAATTGCACTACAATGGTCATTTACATAAAGCCAATCTCGAATTTGCTTGCCATCCCCATAAATTGGTAAAGACTTACCTTTTAACGCATTTAAGATGCTAAGAGGAATAAGTTTTTCAGGAAATTGATAGGGGCCGTAATTATTAGAACAATTAGTTATTAACACTGGCAATCCGAATGTACAAAACCAAGCATGGACTATTAAATCGCTTGCTGCCTTCGATGAGCTATATGGACTTCTAGGCTCATATCTATGTTTTTCAGTAAAAGCTGGCTCTGATGCGCTAAGCGAACCATAGACTTCATCAGTTGAAACGTGAATAAAACGAAAAGCCTCTTTAAGGGTTTGATTTAAATTTTGCCAATATAATCTTGCTGACTCGAGCAATCTATAAGTGCCTAGTATATTAGTCTGAACAAAATCATCTGGACTAAGAATAGATCTGTCGACATGACTTTCTGCCGCAAAATGAATAATGGCTCTAATATGATATTTTTTTAAAAGTGCATCGACAAGCTTAGAGTCTGAGATATTGCCCCAAACAAAATGATGTTTAGGGTTGCTTTCAAGAACAGATAAATTTTCTCTATTGCCAGCGTAAGTCAATAAATCTAGAGAAACAACATCTTCAGAATATTGTTTAAACCAATCTAATACGAAGTTAGAGCCAATAAAACCAGCTGCACCGGTAACAAGTATAGTCATAAGATCATTTAAGTTATCAAGACAATTTGATTAAAAAGTTTATAAATTTTACCTTCTCACAGGCTTACATTATAGTTGTATAATAAAAAAAATCATTCAATTTATCCAACAATGAAATACACAATAAACCTCACAAAAAAAATTCTTATAAAATTGATTACTTATTTTATTCGTCTTATTAAGTACCAATATTTTTATTTACAAAACATTGGTCGATTTAAAAATAGTCTTTTTAATTGGGATTGGAATAAAGTTAATTTCAATAGAATAGCACTTGTAAATCTGCTGCTTAACAAATTTAAAAATGCTTCATATTTAGAAATTGGCTGCGATACAAATTATTTGTTTAATTCAATTCCTTTAAAAAATAAAATTGGCGTCGACCCTGCATCTGGAGGAACTATAAGGAAGACCTCTGACAATTTTTTTAAAAGTAATAAAGTTAAATTTGATGTAATTTTTATTGACGGGCTTCACACTTACGAGCAGGTAAGAAGAGATATCATTAATTCAATAAAATTCCTTAACAAAGGCGGTTTTATATGTATTCATGACATGTTGCCTCGCAATTGGGCTGAAAGCCATCCTGCAAATATTACAACAGGGGCATGGTTAGGGGATGTTTGGAAAGTAGCTTTTGAATTAATAAATAACGATTATCTTGAATTTAAAATATTAAAAATAGATTATGGTATCGGAATAATAAAAGTGGCTAACCCAAGGGCAAAGCTTAAGGATCTTAATTACCACCTAAAAGATAAGGATTTTTCTTACTATTATTCCAATCTAAAGAAAATTCCAATTATTGAATGGAATGACCTTAAGGATTGGCTCAAAACTTAAATCTAAATATAAGGCAGACTAAAATGTCAGTTTTTGCGGATCTTCCAAGTCATCAAATTAAAATACTTGTTGAGGTACTTTCACTTTTTACGGCTTATATATTAATATTTGTAAACAAGGAACCTTTATCAATATTAGCCAGAAAAACACTTTTGATTTTACGACGTCTCAACAACATCAAAGTCATTAATAATAAATTTACTCTTTACTTTCTTCTTATAAGCCTATGTTTTTGTATTAATTTTCCAAATGTTACCACTCCATACGGCACTGGTAATGGCCAATATGATGATGCAATAGACTCATTTTCAGAACACTTAGTTAGAGGGACTGTTCAGAAAAATATTTACCATCCAAATGACTATCATCCATTTATGATTATTTCAACGGGATACGCAAATCCCGGATATGACTGGAAGTATTATGACGGAATATACACTACTCAATATCGCTCAAACTTAGCACTTCAAACACTTCCTATGACTTTTATAGCTAGCACTTTAAAAATTAAATCTGATGAAGAGTTTGGTCAATATTTTAGAGTTTTAAGAAAAATAAACGCTATTGGCTTTGCATTTCTTTTAACTATTTTTTTCTACAATTTTTGTAAAAAGAACAATTATCAGGACAATAGTTTAATCCCAATTTTAGTTACATTAAATTCTGGCTTTGCCCTCTACTCACAGAATTTATATTTTATTTCAGCCGTCTATGCCCTGCCTATGGCTCTGCTATCCTCAGAATTACTTAAAAAAAATAAGTATTCTTATTTTTCCGTTTTTATTTGTGGCTTACTTTTATTTTTAAGGGGTTATGAATTTTCAACGCTTTATGCATTATTAGTTGCTTTTGTATGTTTTTATTTTAAAGAAGGTACTTTAAAGGAGAAATTACTATCATCAATAAATGCGTTTCTTATAATTGTTTTGTCATTTATTATTGTAGTGATATGTCATATATGCCTTATTTGGCGATTCGAAACATTCCCTATTTCGCTAATGCAAGCATTTGAGACATTCTCATATCCTGTTAAATTAAGATCACTCAGTTTGCATGACGTACCATTTCCTTTAAGCTTAGGTTTTTTTGGGCATTTTTATAGATCCTTTATTTATTCCTTAGGTTTCTCTTTCTTCCAAACTGGGGATATTAAGGTTGGGAGTGATATGAAATTTGGTATCCCGGTATTCATAATACTTACCGCTTACTTGAAGTTATTTTTTTTACGATTCAAAAAAGCTAATTTAGATGAGCGCGCTATATTTATATATAGTTTTCTTGGGTATATATCATGGTATATATTTGGATATCAACATATTATGGGACATGGTGGGATGTATAACTATTTTCTCTTCTCTTTTTCTATTGCCCTTTGTTTTTCGATGCTTCTTATTACAATTTTAAATGAAAAAAAAGTTAATAGCTTAATGAGAACATCAAATTAACCCTACAAAATTTTTATCTATCAAAAAGAAAAATGCAATTATTGCATTAATTAACTCCTTAGGTAAATCTGCCTTTGTGGTTATTTTAATTATTCTATTTTCAATTTTGATTTCTATTTTACAACCAAAAACATTAATTAAACCGGATTACAAATTCATTGATGCGGCATTGCCATCCGAGCTATCTCGATCAAAAGTTAAGAATATAAGATCAAATAATAATCAATGGCATACAAGCAATGGCGATTATTTGTCAAATAGATTTTCTGCTCTTAACCAAATAAATAAATCAAATGTCTCAACTCTTCAGCCAATATGGCAATTTAATTCTGGCATTTTTAGTTCTCAGGTTCAGTCTTCGCCTGTGGTTGCAAATAGAACTTTGTTTACTGCTATTGGCTATAATGATTTAGTGGCATTAGATGCTGCTAACGGCTCATTTAAATGGAAGTTCACGTCAAAATTTGGGCATATCGCCATGAGAGGCCTAACCTACGATCCTCCAAATAAAAATTTAAATCCAAGGCTTTATTTTGTTTCTGGCGGAATGTTAACCGCATTAAATTTAAATACAAATATGCCTGATTGGGAAATAGATGTCGGACAGTCCGTAAACGGACCGCCAGCGATTATTGGCGAAACAATCTATGTAGCAAGTGCGATACCTGCAATTCATGCTTTTAATAAGAGTGATGGCAAACTCTTATGGACATGTCCTTTAGTTGATAAGCTAGGAAAATCCTTTGGGGCATGGCCTTGGAGCGGTGCTATAGCAATGGATATTGATAGAAAAATTGGCTTTGTTAGTATGGGGAATGCCAAAGACACCATGGAAGGTATAAATAGGCCAGGTGATAATGATCCGGCTAACAGTCTTATTGCAATAGACTTAGAAAAAAAGTCTGTACTTTGGGTGTTCCAAGAAGTACATCATGATATCTGGGATTTAGACATTGCTGCATCACCAGTTCTCACATCAATTTTTGTTGGGAATACCAAAGTAGATGTTGTGGCTGCTGTTACAAAATCAGGAAATACAATCTTACTGGACAGATTAACTGGCAAACCAATTTTTAAATATCGATTACGGCGAACACAGGATTCTGAAATTAAAGGCGAAAAAACTAGCCCCTTCCAGCCAGACCTTGAGCTTCCTGAGCCATTTTCAAAGCAGTCTTTTTACTTAGAAGATATAACTAATATCGGATTTCTTAATTGGTTGTCGGTCAGAATTAAATTAATAAATAGAAATTTTGGGTTTTACCAACCTCATAAGGTAAATAAAGGATCAGTTTGGTTTGGTATTCATGGCGGTGCTGAGTGGCCAGGCCCATCTGTCGATCCTAGAACTGGTGTCTTATATGTGGCTAGCAACCATATTCCATGGAATCTTAAATTATTAAAAAATAGAAATGGTTACATTCAAGATGGCTGGGATAGGTTTCTTGATTATCAAGGATACCCCGCATCAAAACCTCCTTGGGGAACCTTAAATGCTATCAATTTAAATACTGGGAAAAAATTATGGTCGGTTCCACTTGGTGAATATAAAGAATTAATTAAAAAAAATATACCCTTGACCGGCAGTGAAAATTTTGGAGGGCCCTTAGCTACCGCGAGTGGATTAGTTTTTGTTTCAGGAACTATAGATGGTTACATAAGAGCATTTGACTCAGAAAACGGCCGTGAATTATGGAAATATAAATTACCATTTGTTGGCTCAGCGCCACCAATTTCCTACTCAATTGATGGTCGTCAATATATATTTATTGCTGCCACAGGGGGTGGGAAGCTTGGTTTTTACAACGCCAAAGGTGGCGACGCTTTCGTAGCTTTTGCTATCCCTTAAAAAAAAGGAATTTGATATGAAATGGACAATTCTATTACTTGGCATTTTTTGCAATGCTTCTGCAAGCGTCTTAATTAAATTAGCCTTGACACCACCGCGCAACCTTAATTCAATTTCTGATTTTTTTTCAATACTGAATAACTGGTATTTGTTGTGTTCTTTGGCTCTATATTTTATTGCGTTTTTACTCTACGCTGTTGCTTTAAGTAGACTCCCTCTTAATGTTGCTCATCCATTATTAACTTCAGGTGCCATTTCTGTTGTGGCCTTATGTTCATTAATTATTTTTCATGAGACTTTTTACTGGACTACAACTTTTGGTATTTTTTTTGTAATTGTTGGAGTGGTAATGATTACTTTTCAAAATTTTTAATCAAAGGAAATTTTTGAGTGAAACAGAAAAGACATTCTTTAAAAAAAATGGATAAATGGCAGGTCCCTAAGTTTAATTTATTAATTTGGCGCGGCAGAACAAAAAAATGGTGCGTTGTAATTCCAGTTATTAATGAGGGTAAGCGAATAAAGAGCTTATTAGTAAAAATGTATGCAATTAAAATTCATCTTATTGCGGATATTATTATTATTGATGGGGGAAGCACTGATAATTCGTTAAGCTCTAAAATGCTATTAAAAAATAAAGTGAGAGGATTGCTTCTTAAGACAGATCCTGGCATGTTAAGTGCACAGCTTCGATGCGCTTATGCTTTCGTGATGAATAATGGCTACAAAGGCATAATTACTATAGATGGTAATGATAAAGATGACCCTGCAAAAATTCATGAATTTATAAAAGCATTGGAAACTGGGTATGATTTCGTGCAAGCGTCAAGATTTATCACTGGCGGAATTGCCAAAAATACTCCAAAAATAAGAGAGCTGGCTATTCGCTTCATTCATGCCCCGCTTTTAAGGATTGCATCGGGCTTTTCGTGGACGGATACCACGCAAGGTTTTCGTGCCTACAGCCGTCGTCTTGTGCTTGATGAAAATCTCTCAATATTCAGAAATGTATTCTTAAATTATGAACTTTTAATGTACCTTTCTTACCGAGCACCTAGACTGAAATATCGCTGTATAGAAATACCGACTACTCGAATTTATCCCAAAGGGCGAGTGCCAACAAAAATTAATGGTGCCACTGGAAATTTGTCATTACTCAAAGTATTGCTACTTACTTGTATTGGACATTACAACCCATCACCCTAAGAGGAAAATATTTTTCTATTATTTTTTCTGCTGCACAAAATGATTAACATATTTAACTATCAGATCTATATTTAGCTATAAATCATATGAACAGCTTCTACAGCATCCTTAATAATTTTTAAATTAGATTCATTGCGAGAAGAAAGCATTTCAATAGATAGCACTCTATTTGAAAAATATTTTTTTATAATGGGCGCTATTGATAGATGGTTTTGATTTTCCCTCACAATTGGAATTAAATCAGCCTCACTCAGATGGATATGTCCAATTAAATCCCTAGAGGCCTCGACTACAACCTCAAAATTTTCCTTGTTTATAATCATGGCTCCAGTATCAAGCTGCATCATTATGGATTTATGATTGAGACTCCTGATAAATTTTTCTGTTTCCAAAGTTGTAGTCAAAAAATTACATCCATAATAGGCTGGATTAGGCTCCAAACAAATAATTAAATCATAATGAGCCGCAACTTCTCCTAGCTGATAAAAAAAATCTAATGCTATATTTGAGGTTTGCATGTCACTTAATTTAGATCTATCTCTACTTTTTGGAGAACCAAAAACTAGTTTTTTTGCTCCCAAAATACTGCCTATTCTGCAAACTTCGCATAAATGGCCTAAAAGAAATTTTCTATCATTCTTACTTCCAAATACATTTAAATTTGTGATGCCAAATAAAAGAGACTGCATGCCATGAATTTTTACGCCATTACCATCCCACCATTGTCTTACCTCTATAATTTCTCGTTCACTAGCTTCTTTAAAATTAGGGAAATATTTGCTAGGCGCAAGATCAATCAAATTAACATTCATACTGTTTAGAAGAGTAGCAACATCCTTGTCTTCACTGACTTCCCAAGCAATATTTGAAATACAAAAATTCATTTTAATAAGGATAAAGGTTCATTTTTTGCATAATAACTGATTGCTTGAAGAATTTTTTCTCGGCTGTATTGATAATGTATTTTTTTGCCATATAAGCTAGCATATTTAGTTCTAAGGTCATAACGAACAGGATTAGGGCTAACTTCATTTATAAAATATTTTTCAAAGCATAATTGAGCAATTTCTTCTACTGTTATTGGTTCAGAAGTTAAATGCAGAATTTTAAGGGATGATTTATCTGCTATTTCAATATCCGACCATAGATTAATCATTGGATAATATTGAAATATAGCTCTACTATCTATAGATTCAAGGTTATTGGTATTTAATAAATCGAATATTATATTTTTCTTAAGACCTTCTCCAATAAGTCCTGGCAAACGAACGATAAGATAATCTTTAAAATGATTTTCTATAAATTCTTCGAAATATCTCCTATGCAAACCGTAAGGCCGAAGGCCATCTTTTTTAATTTCAGTATCCTCGTAGACCTGATTTGGATTCGTGAAAACATCAACCGTGCTAATTAAAATAAATTTATTGCATTTTACTCTTTCGAGATTTTTTATAAGTGATTGAATCTTTTTTAGATCAGAATCGGGGTCCTTATTAGCCAACCATTTTTCAGCCGCAATACCAGCGCAGTAGATTTTATCAAAAGAATAGTTACCAATTTGAGAAATATTAGATGAGTTAAATGAGGAATCGAAACCTGTTTGCTTCAAAAGAGTTCCACCAACGAAGCCTGTAAAACCTATTAATCCTTTTTTCAACATTTTAAGACAAAAATTTCCTGATTCAGCTTTTCAAAAATATCGTATATATTATCAATTTTTCCACCCAATACCGAATAACAGCCTGGTAAATTCTTATGTTTTTCAAACAAAATTGGTCTTCCATCATCTGTTTCATTCATAGCCAAAATACTTTTCACCTCATACAATGATCCCATATACATAGAATTTGAAATAATTGGAAGAAATCTTGACGCATCTCTGATCATTCTATTTGCTTTGGATGCATTAGCGTATTTTGATATTTGCTTATATGGATTGATTTCTTTCTTGTCGGCCCAGTGGTGATGAGGTGTGTATCTTACATGGGTTAAAGAATGTAATTTTTTATCTGGGAAAGGCATCGTTGAGAAAAAAGGTCCATCCATAACTGTGACACCAAGATGCTTAAGAACAGGCGGTGGTTTTATTAATGCTATTTCAGTAATCTCATGTTTTATTTCGAACCTACCTTTATTATCGGCGAAGAAACCTTCAATACTATTTAGCCCGCTATATGTACAATTAAATACGTACCTGGAATTTAAAAGCTCAGTTTCCTTACTTATTGAATTATTCAAGAACAAGGTGACACCTTTTTTATTTCTATAAGCAATCTTCTTAACGTTAGAATTCAATATAATTTGTATATTTTCTTTTTTTAATTCTCTAATTAAATATTTTTTTAGTAGATTAGCATTAAAAGCTGATTCCTCAACATTAAATACTTTCTCTATGAGTCTTTCATTGAAAAGAGATGTAATTGGACTTTTTGCTAGCATAGTTCTTGCTCCAATTTCATCACAAAATCTAATAAACTGCCTAGCATTTACTTTTGAATTTTTTCGAGCAATGGCGTAGATTTGGTTAAAATCACTAAAAATTGCACTTGAGTAATCAGAAATAAATCTTGGGTAATTTATTTGACTTCTAAAGCCAGTAAGAAAGCTTCTGGGGTAATGATATCCGCCGTGAACTCTAGCTTGATTATTATAAGACGCTCTAGCTAAAATTTCTGGCTCACGTTCAAGAACTATAATTTTTTTTAAACCCCGAACTCTAGATAGATATATTGCAATAGAAAGGCCATAAAAACCTCCCCCTACTATAATTGCATCATTTATTTTCTTGTTCAATTCTTTTTTATAAATGTTCAAATAGTTATCTAACTATTTTCGTGTATGTTTATCTTAATCTTTCTTGAAATACTTGTACTTGTATATTCTTTACCTATAAAATATTCAGGACCTTTATTAGAAAGGCTGGCCATTTGTAAAATATATTCACCTAAAACTAATAAAGCTAATGATAATAAGAAAAACATTCCTGACTGCTGGAGAGATAAACTAGCCCATCCTGGTGCTACATCCTCTCTTAATAGTAAAATTAAGCCAACATAAAATGAATAAAAAAGGTTGGCAATTGCTCCAATGAGTGAGATCCATGTTACTAAACGCATTGGCAATCTGCTCGAAGTCACAAGTACACGCAAACCTCGATCAATGCTATCTGAAATATTTTTTTTATCTATTTTCCTGATTGGTGTGTAGTGGTAGGTAATTTCTTTTTTTTCAAAGCCAGATGTGGATGGCAAGAGCCGGTAGATTAAATTTGGTTGCGGATGTTGCGATATAAAATTAATTAACATCCTACTCATTATTCGATATTGACTAAACTCACTTCGTAAATCTACACCATTAAAATATTTATATAATTTATTAAAAATAAGATTAGTAGCTTTGTATGCAACAGACTGTTTTGGCTTTTCTGTGTTGCAAGCAAATACTATATCAGCTCCAGAACTCGATTCCGCAATCAGTTTTGGGAGAATCTTAATATCTTCAGTTGAGTGATCGAATGTAACTACAAAGTCGCCTAAAGAATTTTCTAAACCAACCCAAAATGCTGTGTCTATATCAACTTCTTTTATTAGTGAAAAAATTTGTAAATTTGGGAACCCATTTTTTCCTGTGAGCGACTCTAGTACGCTTGCATTTTTATTGTTCGAAGTATTATCTATAATAATAATTTCATAATCAGAAACAATGGGTGAAACAAAATTTACAATTTTAGATAGAATCGACTTTAATAAATCAGCTTCATTCCCAATAATAATGACGATGGATAAGAATATTGGAAAATTAACTGGGCGTTTTTTATTTTCAATAGTAGTGTGATTTTTCATGTTTAGCTAATAAGAAATTAAGTAAATATTTTTTACTGTTAAGTTGGTATAATAAGATTTGTGAATTTTTTTAATTGTATTTTAGTTAATTGTAACAGCAATAATAACTCAGATAATCAAAGAAGCTAGAATTTTATTAACGAATAAAGATTAGCGAATATTTATATGGCCCCTGCTAGTAAAAATTTCATAAACACTTTCTCATTGAAATATGAAAAAAATATAGTTTCTTTTTTGAATAAAAAAATTAGCATATTTTATCTTACTTTTTTTTGTTTTTTTTTAGCATTTTTCACTTGGGCAAATCTAACTAATCAAACTACATTATACGGGACAAATTTCGGTAAACTAGATGATCAAGCCGATTCATACTCTGAATATATCGTCAGAAACACATTGGTAAATGATTTTATTGGGAATCAAAATAAAAAAAGCACGCTTATATTTACAGATGGCTATACTAAAACACCCCTAGATTTTAGTTATTCTGAATCGAATACAATAACTTATAGTCATAGCAGGGCTATTCAGCGTGATTTTTATTTTATGTTAATAAACCTCTCACCGAGTAATTTCATTAATGATAAGCCAATTTTTAATTTGGAACCTCGATCTTTAATCGGTTTAGCTTCTTTAATTAAATCATCCTTAAGTCATTTAAATATTCGAACGAGCCGAGATATTTATTTCCAATTTTTCCGTTTTATAAATTGTTTTTTACTATCATTTTGTATTACCGTATTCTTCGTTAATTTATTTGAAAGAAAAATGATGACACTACTGCTCATACTTCTATTCAGTATGGTAAGCGGGATTGCATTATTTTCTTCTAATTTATTTAATTGTTTTTGGGCTATGTTTACCCCTTTACTTTGCTATTCTTTCATAAAAAAGGATTCATATTTAATGTATCATTTTTTACTTCCACTACTTTTTAGTTATCTGTACTTTTCAATCCACTATTTATTCGCAGCTACATTTGCAATTTTATGGTTGCTACCTATATTTTTTGACAGTAAAATAAAAAGTAAGAAGAATGCTATTAAATTCCTCTTAATATCGCTAGGCATAATATTTGGTTTTTTTCTTGAAGTAATTAATCATATTAATTATGTATCTGAAAGACTTAGCCTTAACACTACTCAAGCCTTTTCAGACATTTTTGAAAGTACAAGAACTCGAGTACTTTCTCTAGAAGGTGTTCCTTTTCCATTTGGAATAGGTTTTTTTAAATCGATGATTATAAGATTGTCATGGGATGGCATTAGAATACCTATGTTCATTAGCATATCAAAAATGATTTTTTTGATAACTCTTTTAATTTTTTATAAAAAAAATATATGTAATTTGCGAAATTTATGTTTGTGGGCATTCCTAGCATATTTTTCATGCTATCTTTTTTCTTATCAGCATATGATGGTTCATGATATGTATGACTCACTTATTTTTTCTGTGACTATTCAGCTCGGGGTTTTTTTAGTTCTAGCTTCGTATTTAAAAGATAAATTTTATTTAAAAAATAATTGAAATAAGTACTTCCTCATTAAATTTTGAGGCCTCAGCTCAGCATAAAAAAACCACCTCTCGGTGGCTTCTTACTCTAACTAGGAAGTGGTGGAGCTGGGGGGAATCGAACCCCCGTCCGTAAGCACTCTACAGAAAGTTCTACATGTTTAGCTATCGTTGTTTTTGTTTAACGGTTCAATCACCAACGAGCAAGCAATTTCGCCGCGAGTC
>Ga0214919_10001285_pt1 | contig 41558 bp, 37 predicted proteins | sample LL1503_MetaG_FD_177994 | JGI IMG/M metagenome (GOLD analysis project Ga0214919, IMG submission 177994) | Freshwater microbial communities from Lake Lanier, Atlanta, Georgia, United States - LL-1503 | ecosystem: Environmental > Aquatic > Freshwater > Lake | place: USA: Georgia | collected... | reverse complement strand
TAAATCTTGCGTGAGCAACACCGCGATGAATCTTTTCGCTATCTTCCCAAGCCAGCAAAATCTGGGCAGCAGAGCCTGCCTGCATTGTTAGCGCTGCGCCAACGGGAACTGAGTCACGAAGACCAGATAAACGCTCTGCAACTGCCACACAGATTCTTTGATCACCTTGTCGCTTATAGAGCTGGGCGCTCTCACCAGTTGCATCACGAAGCGCGGCTAATGCTGGGGCAGCAGCAGCTAGTAATCGATCTTCTCCTGCTGCTGCGCCGAGTTCGCCGGCGCGTGGGCCTAATATAAAGCGAGCAGAGAGGTCACGGGCGACATAGCGATGAAACTCCAGCGCCACAGCTAAGCGGTGGGCTGTTGGACGGGCAATTCCTGTGGCGGCAACGAGTTCTGCTAATGAATGCGGGCCAGCTTCTAAGGTATTTAAAATCGATGCCGCTTTATCTAATACGCCAACTCCGCTATTCTTTCTGTTCATAGGGTGATATTAACATCCCACTATGTGATATAGCAAATGAAGGAGTAAGGACAAGCAGATGGGTAAAACGCTAGCTGAAAAGATTTGGGCTGAACACATTGTTCGCTCCGCTGATGGCGAACCAGATCTTTTGTATATCGATCTTCATCTGATCCATGAAGTAACTAGCCCACAGGCCTTTGATGGTCTGCGCCTTGCTGGACGCACAGTGCGACGTCCTGAACTAACCATTGCAACGGAAGATCACAACGTTCCAACCCTTAATATTGATAAGCCCATAGCAGATCCTGTGTCAAAGCTGCAGGTGGATACCTTGCGTGCAAATTGCGCCGAATTTGGCGTGCGCATCCACTCATTAGGAGATAAAGACCAGGGGGTTGTGCACGTCGTTGGTCCACAGTTGGGTCTGACACAACCAGGCATGACAATTGTTTGCGGAGATTCACACACATCTACTCACGGCGCATTTGGCGCTCTGGCATTTGGTATTGGAACCTCTGAAGTTGAACACGTTTTAGCCACACAGACTTTACCTCTAGCTCGTCCCAAAACTATGGCGATAAATGTTGAAGGAACGTTAAAGGCTGGCGTGACTTCAAAAGATATTATCTTGGCAATCATTGCCAAGATAGGCACTGGCGGAGGCCAGGGCTATGTCATTGAATACCGCGGTTCAGCAATCCGTGCCTTGTCTATGGAGTCTCGCATGACGGTGTGCAATATGTCTATTGAGGCTGGTGCTCGCGCAGGTCTGATTGCACCTGATCAAACTACTTTTGATTACATTAAAGGAAAGCCCCATGCACCGCAGGATTTTGATGCTGCCGTTGCATACTGGAGCACGCTCTATACAGATAGCGATGCACAATTTGATGTTGAAGTAAATCTCAACGCCGATGACCTAGAACCATTTGTTACTTGGGGAACTAATCCAGGCCAGGGTGCATCACTGAGTTCAAATGTTCCAAACCCAGCAGATATTGCAGATCCAGAAGCACGAGGGGCTGCAGAGCGCGCACTTGTCTATATGGGTCTAGAGGCTGGCACACCGCTTAAAAAGATAGCCATTGACACTGTTTTCTTGGGCTCATGCACTAATGGTCGCATTGAAGATCTACGAGCTGCTGCTGAAGTTGTCAGGGGTAAGAAGATCGCCTCAACACTTCGCATGTTGGTAGTTCCAGGCTCTGCCAGAGTGCGACTTGAGGCTGAAGCAGAAGGTCTGGATAAACTCTTTATCGATGCAGGTGCCGAATGGCGAAACGCTGGATGCTCCATGTGTTTGGGTATGAATCCAGATCAGTTGGCTGTGGGAGAGCGCTCTGCCTCAACATCAAATAGAAACTTTGAAGGACGCCAAGGTAAGGGCGGACGTACTCACTTAGTAAGTCCACTAGTAGCGGCAGCAACTGCTCTGCGCGGAACTCTCTCTTCACCTGCAGATCTCTAAGGAGCAAAGACCATGGAAAAATTCATTAAGCACACTGGCACCGCAGTTCCACTGCGTCGCAGCAATGTTGATACAGATCAGATCATCCCTGCAGTTTATTTAAAGCGCGTTACACGCAGCGGCTTTGAAGATGGATTGTTTTCTGCTTGGCGCAGCGATCCGCAGTTTGTATTAAATAAGGCCGAATACAAGGCTGGCACAATTCTTGTGGCAGGCGTTGATTTTGGTACTGGATCATCTCGTGAACACGCAGTGTGGGCGCTGCAGAACTATGGTTTCAAAGTCATAATCTCTAGCCGCTTTGCCGATATCTTTCGCGGTAACTCACTCAAAGGTGGTCTCCTTACTGTCATCATCGATCAAAGCGATGTAGAGGCGCTCTGGGCGGCAATTGAGGCTAACCCAGCTACTTCTGTCAGCGTTGACCTTGAAACTCGCACAGTGAGCTATAACAACGTCGTTGTGCCATTTGTTATCGATGACTACACCCGTTGGCGTTTAATGGAGGGTCTAGATGACATCGGTTTGACCGTTAAAAACGCTGATTCCATTGCTTCTTTTGAGAAATCTCGAACAACTCTTAAGCCAGCAACGCTTCCAATTCGCGGGTAACTACGGAAAAACAAGCGTAAATCAATGAGATTTAGGTAGGGGTGAGCGTGGTGATGAAAAACTCTCAACTTGGAATTGAGGGTTTTCTACGCATAAAAACAGCGATTTTTCGTAATTTCATTAAAAAATTAATTCGCGACACACCTGCATGAATAGCCTAATCACCCTATAAATACGCGTAAGTTTATGAACACGTTAAGCAATTGCTTAACATTTACGCGTAATAAGGGGATTTCAATGAATAAGGCCCAATTCATTGCGGCGTTGGCACCACATTTCAACGACAGCAAGAAGGAAGCAGCACACGCTGTAGATATCGTTTTTGACACTATTGTTCGCAACCTTGCAAAGGGCGAAGATGTCATGATTAACGATTTCGGTAAGTTCAAGAAGGTTGATCGCAAGGCTCGCATGGGACGTAACCCATTTACTGGCGAAACAATCAAGATCAAGGCTTCCAAGAAGGCTCGCTTCTTGCCTGCAAAGGGTTTGAAGGATGTCATCTCAGGTGAGCGCAAGCTCGGACCTGCTCCAAAGCCAGAACCAAAGCCAGTTGCTAAGGCAAAGCCAGTAGCAAAGAAAGCTGCAAAGAAAGCTCCAGCAAAGAAGGCTGCAAAGAAGAAGGTAGCTAAGAAGGCACCTGCTAAGAAAAAGGTTGCTAAGAAGGCTAAGAAGAAGTAAGCACCGTAGTTTAGGTAACGGGGTCGGCTCACGCCGACCCCGTTTTCTTATGCTCATTGGTTACTATTGCCTACATGGCGGATTACAAGGTTTCATATGCACCGCCACAAGGAAAACCTCTTGGAACAAATCTGACCTTTAAAATCTGCACAAAGATTGTGATTCCTATTTTAAATTGTGTGGGCAAGAAGCAATGGCGCGGGGCTGAGAATATTGTGCAGACCGGCCGGGTAATTGTGGCCAGTAATCACGTTTCGTATTTAGATGTTTTGTTCTTTACCCATTTTCTCTATCGAAGCGGTCGAGCACCTCGCTATATCGGCAAAGAAGGCGTCTTTAAAGTTCCAGTGATTGGAAAGATTTTGCTAGCTGCTGGTCAAGTTCCTGTTGCTAGAGAAGGCAAAGACGCCGCTAAAGCCCTAGAACATGCTCTGAAACTTCTTGAAGCTGGCCACTGTTTAGGCGTCTATCCAGAGGGCACGCTTACTCGAGATCCCAATGGATGGCCCATGGTTGCCAAGACCGGTCTTGCACGTCTTGCGATCATGACCAAGTCGCCAGTGATTCCAATTGCGCAATGGGGATCACAGATTGTGATGCCCACCTATGAAAAGAAAATAAAGATTTTTCCTCGCACACCTATCAAGATTTTAGCGGGAAAGCCTTTGGATTTATCGCCTTGGTATGGAAGAGAAAATGATGCGCAAGCGTTAATAGAGGCCACAGCTTTTGTGATGAGAGCAATTACAGATTTACTGGAAGAACTGCGTGGCGAAAAACGCCCAGTTGAGATTTTCGATCCGCATACTTCTACTCTTCCTCGAACTGGAAACTTTAAAAAGAAGCGATGAGCAAAGTAACCGTCCTTGGTACCGGTGCATGGGGCAGCACAATGGCCCAGGTCTTATCTGATGCAGGTAATCATGTACTCATGTGGGGACGCAATGAAAGCGTTGTGAATGAGATTAGCGTCAAACACACCAATGCTAAGTATTTAGATGCCAATGTCTTACCACTTGGCATCCAAGCCACAACAGATTTACATCAAGCTTTTGCGTATTCCAATATCTATGTGTTGGCCGTACCAGCGCAAACTTTGAGAGAAAACCTCAAGAGTTGGAAAAACTTGGTCGATCCACACGCAACCTATGTCAGTACACTCAAAGGCATTGAAGTGAGCACTCTTTCGCGCATGACAGAGGTAATTCAGGCAGAGATGAAGAGTGAAAACTTTTCACTTATCACAGGTCCGAATTTGGCCAATGAGTTGATATTGCGTCAGCCCGCTGGCGCAGTGGCGGCAGCACCAACAATGCTGTTGGCGCAGAAGATTCAGAAACTATTTGCAACGCCCTACTACCGTGTTTACACATCCACAGATGTGTTGGGTTGCGAATTAGCAGGTGCGATTAAATCTGTGATTGCGCTGGCAGTGGGAATTTCAATTGGAATGGGTTTTGGGGAAAACACGCAGGCGATGCTCATTACTCGAGGGTTAAATGAAGTTGCACGGCTGTGTGCTGCCCATGGGGCAGAACCATTAAGTGCTGCAGGTTTAGCCGGTATGGGCGATCTGGTAGCAAGTTGTGGTTCACCACTTTCTCGTAATCGCACCTTTGGCGAAGTACTTGGACGCTCGGGTTCGATGGAGATCGCGCGTGAGAATGTAGCTAAGACCGTGGAGGGCGTAGCCTCCTCCAATGCAGTTCTTGAGATTGCTCACCGAGTAGGAGTTGAAGTGCCAGTTATTGAAGCCGTAGCCGATGTTGTTGCCGGCACGATTTCACCCTCTGATGCTTTGGATCGCCTGATGGAAATTACTACGAGAGCAGAGAATTTCATCCGATGAGTACATTAAATGTTGCGGTGATTTTCGGTGGAATAAGTAGTGAACATGAGATTTCCTGTGTTTCAGCTGGAGGAGTTCTTAAAGGTTTAGATTCCAGTAAATATAAAGCCATCCTGATTGGAATTACTAAGGCTGGCAATTGGGTTTTATTGCCTAATGATTATCGGCTAGAAATAGTTGGTGGAAAGCTCCCTTCAGTTGATGAAAAAGCACCTGCGGTGGTGGCCGATGTTCATGGTTTTTGCGTTGCGGGTAAAGCGTTAAATATCGATGTTGTCTTTCCTGTCCTGCATGGGCCATATGGTGAAGATGGAACGATTCAAGGCCTCTTTGAAATCGCAAACCTGCCTTATGTTGGTAGTGGGGTTTTAGCATCAGCGGTTGCAATGGATAAATCTTTTGCTAAGCCTATCTTTGCAGCAGCTGGTATGAAGGTCGCTGATGGAATTGTTGTATCGAGCAAGGACAAGCAAGTATCAATTGATGATCTGGCATATCCCGTCTTTGTTAAACCAGCTAGAGGTGGTTCAAGTCGTGGCACTCATAAAGTTAAATCAGTAGACGCGCTCAACATTGCGCTCAAAGACGCATTTTTGTATGACCACAAAGTGATGATCGAGCAAGCAGTAGTGGGTCGAGAAATTGAGTGTGCAGTACTTGAATCTCAAGGAGTGGCAAAGGCATCAGTAGTAGGTGAGATTATTATTGATAGCAAGTTTGAGTTTTATGACTTTGAAGCCAAGTACTTAGATGGAGCTACAACTGTAAGGATTCCTGCTGATATTCCAGCAGATGCAGCTGAAGAAATCCGTGAAAAAGCTGTCCAGGCATTTAAGGCGTTGGGGTGTAGCGGATTAGCTAGATGTGATTTCTTTTATACCGATAAGGGCGAGATTATTATTAATGAAATCAACACTATGCCGGGCTTTACGGGAACATCTATGTATCCAAAGCTGTGGGCAGCAAGTGGTGTTGATTACACGAGCGTGATTACAACTTTGATTGAAACTGCTTTGCTTCGAACTAACTCAGTTTTAGGAAACTAGTTCAAGAATCTTTGCTGCAGGGTTTTGCGCAGGATCTGAGTCTAAAACTAAGAACGCGGCTCTCATGCCAACCTCCAGTGCGCCATATTCATCCTCACGAAAGAGTTGATAGGCGGCGTTTTTTGTATAGAAGGTAAGGGATTCATCCATTGTGAGAGCTTCTTCAATAACCCATGGCTGGGTGGCACCAGCTGCTTCATGTGTGCGAGTCACGGGGATAAAAAGGGCATCCATGGGAATGTGACTTGTGACTGGCCAATCACTACCAAAGGCAATCATGGCACCAGCATTTAGCATTGAACGAAGACGGTATTGCTGGTTGTTTCTAGCGTTGCCAATACGTGGGGCTATGAGTTCTTTATTCATGGGATCTAAATAGCACCAGAGCGGTTGGATGTTTGCAATCACGCCCAATTGAGCAAAGCGAGGAAGATCTTCATCGCGGATTAACTGGGCATGCACAATGACAGGACGTCGATCCCAAGTGGGATTAATTCTTTGCATGGCTTCTAGAGCATCTAATGCCTGCTTCACAGCAGCATCTCCGATGGCATGTAAGTGCACCTGGTATTTCATTGCATCATAGGCAATTAAGGCATTGAGTAGTTCTTCTTCCTTCCACATTGTGATTCCATGCGAGGTTGGATCATCTTCATAGGCTTGCGTTAAATAGGCAGTTCCTGCAGATAAGGCACCATCGAGTAAAAACTTAATGCTGTTGGGTTGTAGTTGTGATGGATTATCAAGTTCTTGGCACTGCTCGCGAATTTCATTGAAATCATCAATTGCGCCAGACCAAGTGGTGGGAGTTACAAGGAGAGAAAGATTAAAAGCAATTGTTAACTCATTAGTTTGCGCAGCGGCGATATATGCCTTTGCCATATCTTTATCGCACCATGAATCAATGGCTGCTATCACACCGGTTTTTCTGTATTCCTTGCAGGCATACGTGATTGCAGCAATATCACTTTCCAGGATGTTGGCAGGAGCGTGATCTAGAACTAATGCCATAGCAGATGGCTCGCGCAAGGTTCCTTTTGCACTGCCATCACTATTGCGGGCGATAGTACCGCCTTGGGGATCTTTCGTTGCATGTGTTATGCCAGCCAACTCGAGTGCTTTTGAATTAACCCAGATAGTGTGGTGATCTACGGCGTGTAAAACTACGGGGCGATCACTAACTACTTCATCAAGCCACTTGGCATCAAAATCTCCCCCTTCAATGATTGCAGCTTCATAAGCACCACCAATAATCCATGTTATGGAAGGGTGTGCATCTGCAAAAGCTTTTACTTGGGTTTTGATCTCTTCAATGCTGGTGATTCCATTAATTTTCGGGCCAGCAGCCTCGCGTCCTGCAAAAATGGGATGTGCATGGCCATCTAGGAAAGCTGGGATGACAAAGGCATCATCTAAATCAATTGTTGTCTCAGCCGTGAATTTTTTTACATCTTCACCTACGGCAAGGATGAGTGAATCTTTAACGAGTAAGTCGTGAAAGATTTCTTTGCCAGAAGACCAAAAGCGCGCGTTTGTATAGAGCGTGCTCATATGGGAAAGTTTTTATTGGTACGTAACTGGGCAGGTCAGGGTGCGAGTAATACCTGCAACACCTTGGACCTTGGATAAAATCACGCGACCGAAATCTTCCATGCTGGGTGCTTCTGCACGCATAATGACATCGTATGGACCAGTAACGCCCTCGGCCAGAGTTACACCAGCGATAGCTGAAACAGCTTTTGCTACGGATCCTGCTTTGCCGACCTCGGTTTGAATCAAAATGTAGGCCTGAACTGACATAAGAGTTTCCTTTCGTTGGTGGGTACAGGCTACTTCAGAGATGTGGCACCTGGCTAGTCGATTACTCTTCTCACTATGACCTTAAATGAAGCCCAGATAATCGGCGCACTTGCGCAGATCTTTGGCAGTAACCATCGAGGCGTTCAGGTTGGAATCGGCGATGACGCTGCAGTTGTTGCAACAGGTGAACACACAGTGATGACAACAGATATTGCAGTAGAAGGCACTCACTTTAACTGCCAGTGGTCAGGTGCATTTGAGATTGGGCGCAAAATAACGGCTGCAAATCTGGCAGATATCTATGCCATGGGAGCTACTCCTACCTATCTGGTAGTAGCGCTTACTTTGACCGGTGAAGAGTCGATGGAGTGGATTTGTGAACTGGCGCAAGGGATAAAACATGAGGCCAGTAGTTGCGGGGCAGTTGTGGTCGGTGGGGATTTAGCTCGAGGGCCTGCCAAAGTAATTTCAATGAGTGCGCTGGGTGAAGTGGATAAGGTAATTACGCGAACAGGCGCACAAGTAGGAGATTTAATTTATCTGTCTTCACTGCCGGGATGGTCGGCGGCTGGGCTTGCCTGTATTGAAAAAGGCGAGTTAAGTGATTTAGAAAGCTATGCGGCGGAAGAGTTCCGTTCTCCTACTCTTGATTATGCAATGGCAGTTGCTTTTTCACATACAGGTGCCCATGCGATGTGTGACATCAGTGATGCGTTAGTTATCCAAGCCGAGCAGGTAGCAGATGCATCTGGCGTGCAGTTGGTTTTTGATCCCGAAGACTTTAAGGCAAGTGAAGAGTTTGGGCAGTTATCCGAATTGGCAGCAGGTGCTGGCGTAGATGTCTGGCAGTGGATTTTTGCAGGGGGAGAAGATCATGTCTTTCTGGCCATAGGAAAAGATCTGCCTGGTCTGTGTGTGGGCGTGGTGAAAGAGGGCAATGGAGTACGTGGTTTAGAAATGAAAAAAGCGCCAGAAACCTGGCGCCATTTCAGTTAAGCACAATTAGTTAGCGTGTAACTTTCCCAGCCTTGAGGCATGAAGTACAGACGTTTTGACGCTTTGTGTTTCCGTTAACCAAGGTGCGCATGCGCTGAATATTTGGGTTCCAACGGCGACGTGTCTTTACCTGAGAGTGTGAAACGTTATTGCCAAAGCTGGGCCCTTTGCCACAGATATCGCATGTTGATGCCACAGCCGTACTCCTTTTAACTCTGATGAATCTCGTTCCATTGGGAACAGAGCGTAAGGGTACCTCGTAGGCGGGGCAGGAAGCCAATTAGCGCTGAGCGTGGACTGAGCCTGGGCGTGAGTTAGGCAACATGAGGGCTAGCCCATGGTTTTTTAATGTGCCCACAACTTTTCAAGCGGAAGATTACCTGTGAGCCGGCAAAAGCGGTTCAGAATCGGGGAAAAGGGTTTCATGAACTCCTTAGATCTAGCTAGATGGCAATTTGCCATTACTACCGTGTATCACTTCTTATTCGTGCCAATCACTATAGGTATGGGCTTCATGGTCGCAGGCCTTCAGACTGCTTGGTATCGCACTGGCAAGTTGCACTATCTGCGCGCCACTAAATTTTTCGGCAAATTATTTCTCATTAACTTTGCAATTGGAGTTGTGACAGGAATAGTTCAAGAGTTCCAATTTGGAATGAACTGGTCCTCCTATAGTCGATTTGTAGGTGACATCTTTGGCGCACCACTTGCCATGGAAGGCCTGCTTGCCTTCTTCTTAGAATCAACATTCCTAGGTCTTTGGATCTTTGGATGGGATCGCTTATCTAAGAAGCTGCACCTAATAACTATTTGGATGGCAGCAACGGGCACTTTAATATCAGCTTATTTTATTTTGGCAGCAAACGCATGGATGCAACACCCTGTCGCTTATACATATAACGCTGGCAAGAACCGTGCTGAACTGACTAACATCGTTGAAGTGCTTACGCAAAAAACTGCGTTAGCAACCTTCTTTCACACAATTCCCTCTGCAGCATTTACTGCAGGTGCATTTGTTGCAGGTATATCAGCATTCCTAATCATCAAAGGTAAAGATCTTCAAATGTCTCGTGGCACATTCAAACTAGGTGCAATTACAATGGTGGTTAGCTTTATTCTCGTTGGAATATCTGGCGATTTAACTGCTCGAGTAATGACAGATCAACAACCTATGAAAATGGCAGCAGCAGAAGCTCTCTATGACTCATCTGCAAATGCTCCCTTCTCACTCTTTACTCTTGGAACTTTGGATGGCTCACAATCTGTATTCCAGATTGGCCTGCCTTCAGTTCTATCGTTCATGTCTACAGGTAATTTTAATGGAGTCGTAGAAGGAGTGAACGACTTAGAAGCCGCCTATGACAAGCAATATGGTGCTGGTAACTACACACCAAATATTCCACTTGCCTACTGGTCATTTAGATTAATGATGGGATTTGGATTTATTGGTGTCTTCTTTGCACTCCTTGGCTTATGGCAAATGCGAAAAGGCGCAACTCCTAAGGGTAAGTGGTTTTATCCAGCAATGGTTTCACTTCCATTTATTCCTCTGGCTGCGAACTCATTTGGTTGGATATTTACCGAAACCGCCCGCCAGCCATGGGCAGTGTTTGGACTTATCAAGACTGCAGATGGCGTGAGTGCAGTTGTTTCAGCCGGAGCGGTTTTGTTCACAATGATCGTCTTCACACTCCTGTACGGAGTCCTTGCATTTATTGAAGTTGGACTTACTTTGCGAGTGATCAAGATGGGACCTGCAGAGGAGCTTGATTATGCAGATCCACAACTTGGTGGAAGTGAAGACAAACAACTAGTGATGGCCTATTAAGAAAGGGGTAGGGAGATGACATTTCAAACCGTATGGTTTTTGTTAATCGCAGTTTTATGGGTCGGATACTTCATTCTGGAAGGCTTTGACTTTGGTGTTGGAATGCTTGTTCGAGCAGTTTCGAAAAATGAAGCAGATCGTCGAGCGGTTTTAACAACTCTTGGACCGGTCTGGGACGGTAATGAAGTTTGGTTACTTGTCGCAGGTGGTGCAACTTTTGCAGCATTCCCAGAGTGGTATGCAACATTGTTTAGCGGTTTTTATCTGCCGCTATTTCTGATTTTAGTTTCACTCATTGTCCGTGGCGTGGCATTTGAATATCGCAGTAAATATGGCAAAGCTCAATGGCGTCAGCGTTGGGATGTAGCAATTTTTATCGCTAGTGCAATACCTGCACTCCTATGGGGTGTTGCCTTTGCAAATATCGTTCGTGGAGTTCCAATTGAAAAAGCTGCCAGTGGTTCACTTGAATACACAGGTGGATTTTTCAACTTGCTCAACCCATATGCACTTCTGGGTGGCGTAGTAACTCTGACGGTCTTCCTTACCCATGGTGCGGTCTTTCTCTCTCTGAAAACTGCGGGAGAAATCCGAGTGCGCGCCCAGGCGATTGCCAAGAGTTCAGGTCTAGTTGCAGCTGTTGCTGCAGTTGGATTCTTAGCCTGGACCAATCTGATGCTGCCGGCGATTAATACACGTGTGTTAACCCTCTCCATCATCGTGGCTCTTCTCTGGGTGGCAGGCATGGCGGCGAACCTGATTGGTCGTGAAGGTTGGGCATTTATATTCTCAGCTGGAACTATCGCCGTCTTTGTTTCCACACTCTTCTATGCCTTATATCCACGTGTGATGCCAAGTTCACTTGGCTCAGAATTTGATCTCACAATCACTAATGCATCAAGCACCGATTACACACTCAAAGTGATGACGGTGGTTGCAGTGGTTTTGACTCCACTTGTTCTGATTTATCAGGGCTGGACATATTGGGTATTTAGGAAGCGCGTGAGCGCATCCCAGATTATCAATCCAGAACATGGCGTTCTCGATGCAGTAAGTCATATCCTGCATAAGTGAAATCCTCCGATCTGCGGCTATTGCTCTCCAGGGGCGGTAGCCGCAGAGTTTTGTTTGTAGCAATTACCGCTGCCATGTTGTGGTCAGTGGCCATTGTTCTTAGTGCGCTGATATTGAGTTCACTTATTGTTGAGATCATCAACCATGAACTGTCTGCACCCACGCTTTTAATCTATCTAGCCTGCGCATGGTGTTTTCGAGCGATTTTCCAATCCAGCTTTGAATATTGGTGCAGCAGGCAAGCTGTGCGCATTAAGCAGGAACTACGCAGTGAGATAACACGCTCGCTGGATGCTTATTCAAATCTCTCCGCTTCACATATGAGTGTCCTATTAGTTAAGGGCCTCAATTCGTTAGATATCTATCTAGGGCGCTTTGTGCCTCAGCTGTTTTTTGCCTCAATCACACCGGCTGTCGTTATTGCAACACTATTATTTCTTGATCCACTATCAGGGTTCATTGCAATTGTGACTCTGCCCTTAATTCCGATATTTGGCACTCTGATTGGTAAATACACTGCCGACTCGGTGGCAAAGAAATGGCAGACTTTAGGTTCACTTTCTCAATACTTTGAAGACTCATTACGTGGGTTTGTGACGTTGAAAATATTTGGCCGCCATAGCACCCAGAGCCTTCGAATCAAAGAGATGGGGGATCGCTACACAGATGAGACAATGAAAGTTCTGAGGATTTCCTTTTTATCGGCCTTAGCACTTGAATTATGTGCAACTATTTCAGTTGCCTTAATTGCAGTATCAATCGGAATTCGCCTAGTTGATGATCACATCTCCTTTGCTCATGCCTTGGCAGTGTTAATTTTGGCGCCAGAGGTTTATTTCCCGCTCCGAAATGCCGCTTCACTTTTTCATGCCTCAGCAGATGGCACACAAGCCTTAGCTGAATTAAGCGCTATGAGAAGTATCTCGGAAGAAAAGGTTGTACAAATTTGCCATGATTTTTCCGCTCTTTCAACCATTTCTTGGCAGCAATGGAACCTCAATATTGCGGGGCGCATCAACTCCACTATTGCACCGAACCAACTGAGCTCTGGTGATTTTCATTTCATAGTCGGTGAATCTGGAATTGGTAAGACTAGTTTTGCAATGAATTTGTTGGGCATGAGCAATCAAGCCCAAGTTGTTGCCGATGATATTGAACTAGGCCCTACTCTTCGAGACTCATGGTTCAAAGTTGTTGGCTGGATTCCACAAAACCCTGCACTTGCATCTGGCACTGTACGCAAGCAATTTAGATTAGTAGATAATTCCCTCAAGGATGCCGACATTATTGCGCTGCTTGCAAGTTGTGGACTTTCAATTTCAGATTTGCCTCAAGGACTTGATACGTCTTTGGCAAGTTCGAGTGAAGGTGGCTCTGCGGCATCTGGCGGACAAATAAGAAAGATTGCGATTGCACGTGCTCTGGCAGCTAAGCCTCGACTTATCGTTGCAGATGAACCTACCGCTGATTTAGATCAAGAGAGTAGTGATCAAGTTTTGCTAGCACTACGAGCATATGCAGCTAGTGGAGCAATTGTTATCTGCATTTCACACGACCTTTCATTGTTGATTGAAGCAGATACGACATCAACATTTGTTCGAGGTGGACTCTTATGATGCTCCTTGCATACTTCCTTGGTGCTTTTGCATTTATTGGAGGGATAGGACTTACGATTTCTAGTGCTTGGCTGATCACTATGGCCGCCTCGCACCCTCCGATTCTGACGTTAAGTGTTGCCATTGTTATGGTTCGTTTTTTTGGAATATTTCGTTCAGCTGCACGGTATACAGAGCGACTGGTAAGTCACAAAACCGTCTTTGCGCGTCTTACTAAACTTAGAGTAGGGATTTATTCAAATATTGCTTCTCGTTCTATAGCTGCATCCCGAAGTTTAAGCTCTGGTACCGCGGTGAAAACTATTGTTGATGATGTTGAAAGAGCTCAGGAATATCAGTTGCGTATCAAACTGCCGCACGCAACTGCGGTCATCTCTGTTCTTACAGGAGCGTTATTAGGTTTTTGGATACACCCACAAAGTCTCACAATCACTTTTCCAGCAAGCGTAATGCTTTTGTTTATTGTTCCAAAACTAATCAAGAATAAGAGTGAACATATCGCCCGTGACATCGAGGGCAGCGAGAACTCATATACGCAGCTTATTCAAACCAGTGTGCAAGGCGTGGCTGAAGCAGCGATTTATGGTTACTTAGATGAGAACTTAGATGCATCACAAACAGAGGAAAAGGAAATACGTGCAAAGGAGGAGAATCTCCTAAAAAGTATCTTTGGATATTCCACTCTCACCAATCTTCTAATAGCTGGTTGCGTAGTTGGACTTTCTTTGCTGGCATATTCATTGGCCGAAACTCAGGCGATACCACCGGTGCAGGTGAGCATGCTTATCTTTTTGCCGCTTGTTATTTTTGAAGCGGTCACGGCGTGGTATCCCAACTTATTTACCGCCGGTAAGTTATTAAAATCTCAGCATTCAGTTGATAATTTAATGCAGCAAAGTACCGAGGTGCAACAGGGTCGTCAATTAAGCGAAGAGATTTCTTCCATAAAGGCGGTCGCAGCACGAGTTGCGTGGGATGTAGATTTCATGCGCCCTGTAGATTTTGATGTTAAGGCAGGTGAATTACTTGTCATCAGAGGTCGCAGTGGCAGTGGTAAATCAACTCTAGCGATGGGCTTACTCTCACTGCTTGCCTACAAGGGATCTATACAAGTTAACAATCAAGAACTGTGCAGCTTGAGTGGCAACGGTGGCCGGATTGTTGGAACAGTTCAGCGCTCACACATCTTTAATACTTCTCTTCGTGAGAATATGAAGATTGCCAATCAAAATGTCACTGACGAGCAGATTCTTGCAGCACTTGAATGTGTAGAACTAGATGGCTTGCTGCGCGAATTCGAATCTGGATTAGACACGATTATTGGAGATTTTGGCAGGGTTATATCTGGCGGGGAAGCAAAGCGCCTAGCAATAGCTCGCGTACTGCTTGCAGATGCAGATGTGTATATTTTAGATGAACCTACCGAACATCTAGATGCCGCTCTTGCCCGCAGATTAGAGATCTCTATCTCCAAGTGGTTAGATCACAAAATAGCAATCGTAATCACACACTCTGGCTGGTTAGATTGTGATAAAACTCTGACTATGGCGCGTTAACTGCGCTCTCTTCCAACTCATACGAGAGAATGCCTCCATGGCAGATCTTGAAAGCAAACTCTCCTCAGTTATTGGAGATCGAACTTCCAAAGTCTTCATCGATACTTTTGGTATTAAAACAGTTGGTGATTTGATGCGCCACTATCCACGTAGGTATTTAGTTCGAGGCGAGCTCTCAGATATTTCAGAGTTAGTTGAAGGCGATGAAGTAACTATTTTGGCCGAAGTTCTTACTTCAAGTAATAGACCGCTGCGCGGGCGCAAAGGAAGCATCTTTGAAGTAGTAGTCACCGATGGCACCGACAAACTCTCACTTACTTTTTTCAATCAAGGGTGGCGCGAAAAAGAGTTAAAAGCCGGGCGTCAAGGTTTATTTGCCGGCAAAGTAGGTGTATTTAATGGCAAGAAGCAGTTGGCTCATCCTGATTATGAGATGATTCCAGATGGCAATGATGTTGATGCCGCAGCAAGTTCTTTTGCTGGAAAGTATCTTCCAGTATATCCAGCAAGTGCGAAGATGCCTTCGTGGAAGATCTCCAAATGTGTTGAGATGGCCATTGATTCACTCGATGAGGTGGAAGATTTCCTCCCTGAACACATACGACGTAGCTTTGGCTATCCCACGTTGCATCAGGCCTTAGCACAACTGCACCGTCCTGCAGATCTAGCCGGCGCAGAAAGTGCTCGTGAGCGTTTAACTTTTGATGAAGCTTTCTTGCTTCAATCACTGCTTGTTTTGCGCCGCAATGAATTAAGAAAACTCAATACAGCCTCTCGCAAAGCAATCAAAGGCGGAATTCTGGATAGCTTTGATGCTTCATTGCCTTTCCAATTAACTGGTGGACAAAGGGTTGTATGCGCTGAAATTGAAGCTGATTTAGCCCAAGACCATCCGATGCATCGATTACTACAAGGTGAAGTTGGCTCAGGTAAAACAATTGTGGCGCTGCGTGCAATGTTGGCCGTTGTAGATAGCGGGGGACAAGCAGCCCTGCTTGCACCAACTGAAGTTCTGGCCGCCCAGCACTTGCGAACAATAGAAAAGCTCTTAGGACCGCTTGCGCAAGGTGGAACTCTGGGATCACAAGAAAGTGCAACGCAAGTAACTTTAATCACTGGTTCACAAAATGCCCCAGCGCGCAAAGCAGCACTTGCTATAGCCGCATCAGGTGATGCGGGAATCATTATTGGCACTCATGCATTACTGGGGGAGAGAGTTGAGTTCAAAGATTTGGGTCTTATCGTTGTTGATGAGCAACATCGCTTCGGTGTTGAACAACGAGATGCTCTCAAGGAAAAGGCACAAAAGCCTCCACATCTACTTGTCATGACTGCAACCCCAATTCCACGAACGGTTGCAATGACAGTCTTTGGTGATTTAGATGTCTCAACATTGCGCGAGCTTCCACTGGGTCGCCAGCCCATCACAACGCATGTCATTGCTGTCATGGAAAAACCAACATATTTGCAACGTGCATGGGCACGTATCCGTGAAGAAGTCGGGCACGGACATCAGGCATACGTTGTGGCACCGCGCATTGCCGCTGGCAGTGATGAGAACGCTGATATTGATTTTCTCTTTGGGACAGAATCAAGTGATATCGCATCAGTTGAAGAGCTTGCACCTCGCCTACATGGGGGAGATTTAGCAGGATTGCGAGTTGCAATGCTGCATGGGCGCCTGAGCAGTGAAGAAAAAGAATCTACGATGAGGGCCTTTGCCGCCGGTGAGATAGATGTTTTAGTCACTACGACAGTAATTGAAGTGGGAGTGGATGTTGCAAATGCAACGATGATGGTAATTATGGAAGCAGATCGCTTTGGAGTTTCACAACTTCACCAGCTGCGCGGTCGTGTGGGACGCGGAACTTCACCGGGGCTCTGTTTGCTCGTGACACATGCCATTACCGAATCTCCAGCGCGCAAACGCTTAGATGCAGTGGCTGGAACTGTTGATGGATTTGAACTCTCTCGCATCGATTTAGAGCAGCGCCGAGAAGGAGATGTTTTAGGTGCATCTCAATCTGGAACTCAATCACATCTGCGCCTACTTCGGGTTTTGCGCGATGAAGAGTTGATCGAAAAGGCTAGAACTGCCGCCCAAGATTTGATTGCGACATCTTTGGATTTAACAAGTTATCCTGCGCTAAAGAAAGAATTAAACGCTATGGCTAATGATATGGCCGTGGATTATTTAGATAAGGGTTGATGCGTTGAGAATCATTGCAGGTGTTGCTAAAGGTCGCACTCTGGGCACAGTGGCCGGTGCCACACGACCAACATCTGATCGTGCACGTGAAGGCTTGTTCTCCTCCCTTCTTTCAGAGTTCGGTGATTTTTTAGGGCTCCACGTTTTAGATCTATTTGGAGGATCAGGTGCAATTGCACTTGAGGCCCTCTCACGCGGAGCAACACTCGTTCATATCGTTGAAAAAGATCCTGAGGCACAAAAAACGATTGAGAATAACTATGAACTAGTCAATAAAAATAAACCAGCCGGAAAATTTCATCTCTACTCAATGTCAGCGCAAAGATTTGTTAGCGATCCACCAAAGGAGAAATACCACATTGTGTATGTGGATCCACCCTATGATTTTTCTAACGCAGAAGTTGAGGATGTATTAACTAAATTGCGTGCTGGTGCTTTCCTCAAAGATGATGCGGTGATTGCAGTTGAGCGCACGGCAAAACGTTCCGGTTTTTCATGGCCTGAAGGCTTTAGCGCAGTGCGCGAACGTAACTATGGTCAGGCCACGATTTTCTATGGCAATTACACGCCTGAGAATGGATAACTGTCCCATCTCTTGCTAGCGTTTAGACCATGAGACGCGCGGTTTGTCCTGGATCCTTTGATCCAATCACATTTGGTCATCTCGACATCATCTCTCGCGCCAGCGCCCATTTTGATCATGTTGTGATTGCCGTGCTTGAAAATCGCACAAAATCATCTCTTTTTACAGTTGCCGAGCGCATTGAAATGATCCGAGAAACTACGTCTCATCTGTCAAATGTCAGCGTAGATTCATGGTCTGGATTACTAGTTGATTATTGCAAGAGCAATTCTATTCAAACAATCGTTAAAGGTTTGCGCGCAGTGAGCGATTTTGATTATGAGCTGCAAATGGCACAAGTAAATCTGCAAAGCTCAGGGGTTGAAACCATGTTCATGGCAACTTCACCCACACACTCATTCTTATCATCATCTTTAGTTAAGGAGCTCGCCCACTATGGGGGAGATGTCTCCACGATGGTGCCACCATCGATAAATGCAGCGCTCAAAGTTCGAGTAGGCGGGAAATAGGATATGGATTCAGTTGAAAAGTTAACATCTGCAATCACTATGGTGGAAGAGGCTCGAGGTGTTCCACTTTCAGCTAGCTGTGTTGTTCACCGCGGTGAGATGCTTGAGCTCTTAGATGAGGCACGTGAGGCGCTACCGAATGATCTTGAATCTGCACAAAAGCTGCTTGCAGCCCGTGATGCCATTATTGAAGAGGGCCGCGTTAGCGCCGAGCAGATGATTGCTATGGCTAGAGAAGATGTGGCGAGAATGGTTGAGCAGACCTCTATCGTGCAAATGGCACGCGATGAGGCTAGAAAGATTCTGGATGAGGCTCGCACATTAGGTAATCAAGAAAAGCAAGAAGTTGAGGAATACATAGATGGCCGCTTAGCCACGCTTGAAGTGATTTTGAATAAGACTCAAGATGCAGTTGCACGTGGCCGTGAACGCTTAGCTGGTGCAAATGATAAAGATGTTCTTTCGCAACTCTCAGATGCCGACTAACTCCTATGGCACGCCTACCGGAGCCTTTTAAGTTCAATACGCATGAGCTTGCACGTCGTGCAGGGGAGATGAAGGAGTATGAGCTCGACATCGTAGTTCAAGAAAAATTAGGGGTTGAATTAATCTCAGTTCCTGCTGGGGAAATAATCGAAGTGGATGTCCGCTTGGAATCAGTCACAGAAGGCGTATTGCTGACTGCAGATATCTTCGCCATTGCTAAAGGCGAGTGCACACGCTGCTTAGACCCAGTTGAAATAGAGATTGAACGCACAGTGCAAGAGCTCTATTACTACGCCCAGAAGTTAGAGAGACCAAAGAAGAAGAAAAAAAGCGAAGAAGACGATGATCTGGGCGAAGATGATGAGCAGATGATGGATGGTGACATCATGGACCTAGAGCCACCTATCCGAGATGCCATTGTTCTCGAGCTTCCTATCAATCCACTCTGCAGTGATGATTGCCCTGGGCTCTGTCCAGAGTGCGGCGGCAAGTGGGCAGAGCTACCTGGCGATCACGCTCACGAGGTTATAGATGCCCGCTGGGCCTCCTTGAAGGGGCTGGATCTGGAGTAAGGAGGGCCGATTTCAAGAATTGGGACTTTTGGGGGATACTTACCCCTTGCAGCCACCGCTGCTTGTAGAGATAGATAAGAAGAGGTTGCAACCGTGCCAGTACCAAAGCGAAAAATGTCGCGTTCAAAGACGCGCTCACGCCGTAGCCAGTGGAAGACAACTGCTGCCTCTTTAGCAACATGCGGACAATGCCAATCTCCAAAGCTTTCGCACACAGCTTGCCCAACATGCGGAACCTATAACCGCCGTCAAGTTCTAGAGGTTTGATCCTTAGTTCTATGCTCAATGAAGCGCTGGGGGTGGAACTTGAACCTGCACTTCTGGAGTTAGCTTTTACGCATCGTTCATTTGCCTACGAATCTGCGAGCAAAGAAACAAATGAGCGTCTTGAATTTCTTGGAGATTCCGTTCTGGGCTTAATTGTTACTGAAGAACTATATAAACGTTATCCCGATTTGGATGAATCACATTTATCACCACTGCGCTCAGGTGTGGTTAACATGCGTGCGCTGGCAGATATCGCACGAACTTTAGAACTTGGGCAATATATCCGCCTTGGTAAAGGTGAAGAAGTAACAAATGGGCGTGATAAAAACTCTTTACTTGCCGATGCCCTGGAGGCCTTAATTGGCGCTGTGTATCTTCAATGTGGCTTTGAGAAATGTTCCGAGATTGTGCGCAGATTGATTGCATCAACTTTGGATTCAGCCGTTGCACGCGGTGCCGGGTTAGATGGCAAAACAGCCCTGCAAGAGTTAGCGGCAAGCCTTGGAAAAGGTGCACCTGAATACATTGTTACTGAACAGGGTCCAGATCACGATAAAGATTTCACGGCTACGGCAATGGTTGCCGGAAACGCTGTGGCGGTGGGAAGCGGAAAAAGTAAGCGAGAGGCTGAGCAAGTAGCTGCCCGCATTGCATATGAAACTCTAAAAACTGAGCTTGCCGAGCAGTAATTTCGCCAAAAACAAGCAGGCGGCGCGATAGGTTTACCGCGTGTACCTCAAGAGCATAACCCTCAAAGGCTTTAAGTCCTTTGCTTCTAGCACCACGCTGCGTCTTGAGCCAGGAATTACATGTGTCGTTGGCCCAAATGGTTCTGGTAAAAGCAACGTCGTTGATGCCCTGACATGGGTTATGGGTGAACAGGGCGCAAAGTCCCTTCGTGGCGGCAAGATGGAAGATGTTATTTTCGCTGGAACAAGTGGTCGTGCACCACTTGGGCGCGCAGAGGTGTCATTAACGATTGATAACACCGATGGAGCACTGCCTATCGAGTACACCGAAGTAACTATTTCTCGCATACTTTTCCGTAACGGGCAATCTGAATATCAAATTAATGGCGAAGCTTCACGTTTGCTCGATATTCAAGAACTTCTCAGCGACTCAGGTATCGGCCGCGAGATGCATGTCATTGTTGGTCAAGGCCAGCTAGATGCAATATTGATGGCAACTCCAGAAGAGCGTCGTGGATTTATTGAAGAGGCAGCTGGCGTGCTCAAACACCGTAAACGTAAAGAAAAAGCCCTGCGCAAACTTGAATCAATGCAAGCTAACATGGCTCGAGTTCAAGATTTAACCGTTGAACTTCGTCGTCAACTTCGCCCACTAGGCAAGCAGGCAGAAGTTGCAAAAAAGGCAGCAACTATTCAGGCCGATTTACGTGATGCAAAATTGCGTTTATTTGCCGATGATTTTATTTCAATGTCTCGCATACTCGATGCTGAGGTAGCAGATGAAACGGTATTGCGCCAAAAGCGAGCAGAGGTTGAGAGAGAACTTGACAGTATTCGATCCCGTGAAGAAGCGTTGGATGCACAGTCGGCAGTTGAAACTCCATTACTCGTTCAAGCACAAGAGACGTATTATCAATTAAGTTCACTGCGGGAAAAATTCCGTGGAACACAAAGTCTTGCACAAGAGCGCTCACGCTTTCTCAATGAAGAAGCTGAAGAAGCCCGCTCTGCTGGGCGAGATCCGGAAGGATTAGAAAAAGAAGCTCAAGTTCTTCGCAATGAAGAAAATGCGTTAAGAAATAACATCAATGAGTCACGTACTGCCTTAGCTGAAGCAACTACTGCACTTGCACATGCCGAACAAGCACTGAAGATGGATGAAGATAAAATTGCTGCCGCAATGCGCGCAATTGCCGATGCTCGCGAAGGTACTGCGCGCCAAGAGGGGCACATCAAATCTCTCCAGGCCCGCCTTGAAGCTATCGCTGAAGAAATCGCACGCCTTACAAAAGCCCGCGATGATGCACAAAACCGCGCAGATAGTGCATCGCGTGAATATGCATCCTTTGAACTTGAAATTGCTAGCGCTGACTCTGGTGAACTAGGTCTTGATTCTGCTTTTGAAGGCGCTAAGTCCGCACTGGATGCTTCAATAGCAAAGTTGAATGGTTTGGTTGATTCTGAGCGTGCTGCAGATCGTGAGCGAAATACTATTGAATCTAAGTTAGAAGCGATGAAGTTGACCTCCGAAAACCGCGATGGGGCATCTGCTCTCATGCGCGATTCACGTGGTGTGCACATATTGGGTTCACTTGCTTCGTTGATCGAAATCGATCACGGTTTTGAGTCAGCGGCAGCTGCAGCTCTTGGTTCTTTGGCTGATGCCATCGTGGTCCAAGATTTATCCTCAGCTGTTACAGCTCTAACAACTTTGCGCGATCAAAACTTAGGCCAGGCTGATGTATTGGTCTATGAGGCCGGCAATAGTGGAAACTCACATATTCCTGCTGGCTTAAACGCTCTCGCATCCCATATCCGTTCACACTCAATCGGTGAACTCATTTCATCGCTTTTGGCCTCAACTGTTGTGGCTGATAATGCCAGAGATGCTGAAGCCATTCTTCGCTCATATGCAGCGTTAACGGTTGTTACACGCGATGGCGATGTAGTCACTAAAGCCAGAGCGCGCGGTGGTTCTCAATCATCATCTTCACTCATTGAGATTAAGGCGTTGATTGAAAGCCTTGAGACCAAGTTGACTGAGATTACTCACACATGTGATCGTCTGAAATTCGAGATTGCAACTGCAACTACTGAGGTTGCAGATCGCCAGAGCTCATTTGATGTTGCACTCTCAAAGCTCAACGAGTCAGATGCACGCATTGCATCCATAACTGAGCAGCTTGCTGTTTCTGGACAGAATATGAAATCTGCTCTAGGTGAAGTTGAGCGCCTCAATACCTCTATCGAAGAGGCAAGTGCGGCCAAGAACCGTGATGAGGGTGAATTAGTTATTGCACAAAACCAGTTGCATCAACAAGGGGCAGTGGCAGAGCCTGATCACACATTCACTGAAAATTTACGCAACGCTGTTTCACTTGCCCGCACCACTGAAGTGGAGGCACGTTTAGCGGTTCGAACAATCGAAGAGCGCGTGGATTCAGTTGCAGCTCGCGCAAAGGCCCTTGAAGATTCGGCGCGCAATGAGCGTGAAGCATCAGAACGGGCGATTGTGCGCCGTGGTGCCCGTGCGCGTGCAGCGGTTATTTCGCAGGCGATTGCTGAATCTGCATACGAAGTTCTGATTCATATCGAGCGCTCTATTGCCAAAGCTGCAACGGAGCGTGCACGCTTGGAAGAATCACGCACTGCTAGAGATGGTGAAACGCTCACTGTTCGCACGCGTGGCCGTGAATTAACTGCTGAACTGGAACAACTCACTTCAAGTGTTCACAAGGATGAAATTGCACGTGCTGAACAACGTATGCGCATTGAAACCCTTGAAAATAAGACGATGGAAGAGTTTGGAATAGACACAACCGTTCTAGTCTCTGAATACGGTCCAGATAAAGATGTTCCAACATTTTTTGAAAATGACGCTGGTGAGATTGTCACAACTGAGCTCATTCCGTATCGTCGCGATCAACAAGAAAAGCGATTAGCCTCAGCTGAGCGCTCACTTGCTTTGCTCGGCAAGATTAATCCTTTAGCCTTAGAAGAGTTTTCTTCACTTGAAGAGCGATTGAAGTTCTTGGCTGAGCAGTTAGAAGATTTGAAGAATACGAAGAAGGATTTGCTCGACATCATTAAAGAAGTTGATGATCGTGTGCAGTCAATCTTCATGGAAGCTTTTGAATCAACGGCGACACATTTTGAAGATATTTTCTCTCGCTTGTTCCCAGGTGGCGATGGTCGCTTGATTTTGACTGATCCAGACAATCCACTGACAAGTGGAGTCGACGTTGAAGCTCGCCCTCCAGGAAAGCGTATTAAGAGATTGTCTCTACTATCAGGTGGAGAAAAGTCATTGACAGCAGTTGCTATGCTTATTGCAATCTTTAAAGCTCGTCCTAGCCCGTTCTATGTGCTTGATGAAGTTGAAGCAGCCCTTGACGATATCAATCTTGGTCGACTGCTCCTTATTCTGGAAGAACTTCGTGCAAGTTCACAGCTCATCATCATTACTCACCAAAAGCGCACGATGGAGATTGCTGATGCACTCTATGGCGTAACTATGCGCGGTGATGGAGTAACTGAGGTTATTTCTCAACGATTGCGCGAATCTGACGCAAGTTAAGTAAAGGGCCTTTATGAGTCTATTTAGTAAATTCATCGCCAAAATCAAAGGCACAAATGATTTTTCATCTATAGACTGGAAAGAATTGGAAGAAGAACTTCTTCTATCTGATTTGGGTCCATCACTGACCAAAGAGTTTTTAGAACAAGCTCGTAAAGTGAAAAGTGAAAATGCTCAAGAAGCCCTTTCTCAGATTCTTTCAACCCATCTCTCCACTAAATATCGTGGCGCACTTCGTGGGCTAGAAACCACAGTGATTATGGTTGTTGGTGTTAATGGAACAGGTAAAACGACTAGCGTGGCAAAGTTAGCTCACAATCTCAAGAGAAATGGCGGGCAAGTTGTGATTGCCGCTGGCGACACCTTTCGCGCAGCAGCAGTTGAACAATTACAAACCTGGGGATCACGAATTGGAGTAGAAGTAGTATCAGGTAAAGCTAATGGCGATCCAGCATCTGTTGCATTTGATGCAGCCAAGAGAGCTCAAGAGAACAAAGTTGATGTTCTAATTATTGACACTGCAGGCCGTTTGCACAATAAGAATGATTTAATGGCAGAGCTTGAAAAAGTAAAGCGTGTGGTTGAGAAAGTTTTTCCAATTAACGAGGTTTTATTGGTAATTGATGCAACAACTGGTCAAAATGGTCTACAACAGGCAAAAGTATTTACGCAGGCAGTTAATGTCACTGGAATTATTTTGACCAAGATTGATGGCAGCGCCCGGGGTGGAATTGCGCTGGCAATTGAGAAGGAACTCGATATTCCGATCAAGTGGATTGGCACCGGGGAGTCTGAAGCCGATTTTTCTCATTTTGACACCGAGAGCTATATCCAAGGCCTACTTTCGTAACTTAGACGTAACATAGAGGTGAATTTGTCACGCCACCGCAATAGTTCCCATCATTTGCTGTAACGGGCGCAAGAGAGGGTATGCCCATCTCAAAGGCGAGAAATTCTATTGAACAATCTCGAAAGCAGATGAATATATGGCAGAAATCGTGTTGAACTCAGGTGATACAGCCTGGATGTTAGCAAGCACCGCTCTCGTTCTACTTATGACACCTGGATTAGCTTTCTTTTATGGCGGAATGGTGCGCACTAAGAGTGTATTGAATATGATGATGATGTCCTTTATAACAATCGGAATCGTTAGCGTTTTGTGGATTATCTACGGTTTTGAATTAGCTTTTGGTTATAAAGGCGAATCTGCCTGGTATGGGAATTTTTCATTTTCAGGATTAGGCGGAATGGTTAATGAGTTGACCAATAACGGTGGAGTTTATCCAATTCCAGTATTAGTTTTTGCGGCGTTTCAGCTGATGTTTGCAATTATCACTCCGGCACTTATCTCAGGTGCTATAGCCGATCGAACTAAGTTCACCGCTTGGGCGGTATTTGTTGCCATTTGGTCAACGCTTGTTTACTTCCCAGTTGCGCACTGGGTCTTTGCATTTGGTAACAAAGTTGGTGATACTGTTACCGGTACTGGCTTTCTTGCAGGTAAAGGGCTTGAAGACTTTGCCGGAGGAACTGCAGTTCATATCAATGCAGGTGCTGCAGGTTTAGCACTTGCAATTGTTCTAGGTAAGCGCGTAGGTTGGCGCAAAGAAGCTATGCGTCCACATTCATTGCCATTAGTACTCCTCGGTTCAGGTTTACTATGGTTTGGTTGGTTTGGGTTTAACGCCGGATCAGCATTAGCTGCGAATGGCATTGCTGGTCTTGCATTCCTCAATACTCAAGTGGCAACGGCTGGAGCACTCATTGGTTGGTTGCTAGTTGAAAGAATTCGCAATGGTCACCCAACGTCACTTGGAGCAGCATCTGGTGCTGTGGCAGGTCTTGTGGCAATCACTCCTGCTTGTGCATTCGTTGCACCGTGGGCTGCAGTAGTAATCGGCTTCTTTGCCGGAATTTTCTGCGCACTTGCTGTTGGTTTGAAGTACAAGTTGGGATTCGATGATTCACTCGATGTGGTTGGAGTTCACCTTGTCGGTGGAATCTGGGGATCGCTCGCAATAGGCCTATTTGGCACACATGTTGTGAACAGTATTGGGCTGGATGGTTTGTTCTATGGAGGTGGCAGCGCACTACTTGGTAAACAAGCGTTAGGTGTTGGAATGGTTGCTTTGTACTCATTCATTGTTACCTTGGTGATTGGATTTGTCATCGAAATAACTATTGGATTCCGCGTCTCTAGAGAAGCTGAAGTGGAAGGTGTCGACTTGTCTGAACATGCCGAGACTGCTTATGAAATGTCTAGTTCTTCACGAGGAGGTTCTTTCTAATGAAGTTAATTACAGCAATCCTGAAGCCATTTAAGTTAGATGATGTCAAAAATGCCTTGCAAGCACATGGTGTTACTGGAATGACAGTCTCTGAAGCAAGTGGCTTTGGACGTCAAAAAGGACATACCGAGGTATATCGCGGCGCTGAATACACAGTCGATTTAGTTCCAAAGGTTCGCCTTGAAGTCTTGGCAGATGATGCAGATGCAGCAGCTGTTGTGGATGTCATTGTTAAGGCAGCTTCAACGGGATCAATTGGTGATGGAAAGGTTTGGACCACTCCAGTTGATCAAGTAGTACGTGTACGTACTGGAGAACGTGGGTCGGACGCAATCTAAGATACCCATATGGGCACACGTGAGCGAAGGGAGCGATCGAACGAGAGCGATCGCTACCTTCTCTCACTCTATAAAGAGGCTTTAGGCATAAGCGGCGAGAGCTCTAAGGGTTTAGCTATTGCAGCCGTTGGTGGTTATGGTCGAGGAGAACTATCTCCTGGATCAGATTTAGATATTCTCATTGTGCACCAAGGCCAATTGTCAGAGAGCTCTTTGGGGGAGTTCGTACATACCCTGCTTTATCCACTCTGGGACAACAAGAGCATAGATCATTCAGTTCGCACGCTGGCCGAAACCCGAAGTGCCGCCGAATCTGATTTAAAAGTCGCACTTGGGCTATTAGACATTCGCCTTGTTGCAGGTGATGCCGATTTAATTGCAGCTATACAAGGGGATAGTGTGCAAGCCTGGCGCAAACACTCCCGCAAGCGATTATCTGAACTCAGACACTCTTTAAAAGAGCGCCACGAGCGCGCTGGTGAGTTGGCTTATCTATTAGAACCTGATGTGAAGGAAGCTCGCGGAGGTTTGCGCGATATTAATGCTTTGCGTGCTATCTCTTTATCGGGTGCAACCAATGTTCCACTCGAGCGCATCAGTTGGGCTGAATCAAAACTCAATGATGTTCGGGAAGCATTGCATCAAACAAGTGGGCGAAACAGGGATAGATTGCTTTTTCAGGAGCAAGATGCGGTGGCATTTGAACTTGGATATACCGATGCCGATGCGCTGATGAGTGATGTGGCGCAAGCTGCCAGATCAGTTGACTATTTACTTGAATTCACGTGGCATCAACTAGTGCAACGAAATAAAGAAAGCTTTGCTCGATTTCTTCGTAAACCTCGCACCGACGTCGTTGCTAAGAATCTCAACGTTTCCCAAAAAGAAATTGTGATTAATCCACAAGTGGATTTGCATAGCGATCCGACGATCGGACTTCGAGCAGCAGCAACAGCTGCACAGTTAGGGCTTCCAATCTCCCTAGCATCATATTCACTTCTTTCGTCCTCTCTCAGTGAAGGAAAAGGTTTACTTCCTCATCCTTGGCCGCGGGAGGCACGTGAACACTTGATTTCTCTCATTGGTGCAGGTGAATCGATGGTTTCAATCTTTGAAGCTCTAGATCAAGAAGAGATTATTTTCCATTGGATTCCAGAATGGCGAGCATTGCGCTCTTTGCCACAAAGAAATGCACTACATCGTCATACTGTAGATAGACACATGGTGGAAACTGCAGTTCATGCTGCTGCGCTAACACGTAAAGTTCACCGTCCTGATTTACTTCTTTTTGCCGCTCTTTTTCATGACATTGGTAAAGGGGAAGCAGAAGATCATTCAATCAGAGGAGAGCGCTTAATCGGGCCGCTGGCAAAGCGTATAGGATTTCCTGAAGAAGACATTGAAGTTATAAAAATCCTTGTTAAACATCACTTACTTCTATCTGCCACAGCGACCAGGCGTGATCTTGATGATCCTGCAACTATTCAGTCAATCCTTGCCGTCATTCCTGATTTAACAACACTTGAACTTTTGCATACACTCAGTATCGCCGATGGTGAAGCCACAGGAAGTGCTGGGTGGAGTGACTGGAAAGCTACGTTAGTCTCTGATTTAGTCAAGAGGGTAAAGACGGCGATGTCAGGCTCTAGCACTATTGCTGCCCAACCTGAGATCACTGAAGAACAATTAAAAGCAGCTGAGAGCGGCTTACTGCAAGTTCATCTAGAACAGCGCGATAATGGTTATTCAATTGAAATAATCTCGCCTGATAAGCCAGGACTACTTTCATTGGTGGCTGGAGTTATTAATACTTCGCGCTTGGATGTTAGATCAGCCAGAACTAAATCGCATGGCTCATCGGCCGTAATGACATGGGTTGTTACACCAGAACCGCATGCACCGGCAATTACTGCGCAATATTTAAGAAGTGAAATTGAGAAGGCATTTAACGATGCATCGCATATTGAGCACAAGTTGATAGCTAAGGCACAGGCCTATGCATCAATTCCTGCAATTCCCGTACCAGATCCCATTGTCGAGGTCTTTAATGATGAGGCAACAGAGGCGACCATTATCGAAGTGCGAAGTCACGATAGACCCGGATTACTCTTTAGAATTGGTGCTGGAATTACACAATCTAAGGTCGACATTAGATCAGCCATTGTTACAACCCTAGGTGCTGAAGCGATAGACACTTTATATGTGAGCGAACTTACGGGAGGCCCGCTTAGTGATGAGCGGGCTAACGAGGTAGCTTCGCGTTTATTACAACTGCTCAAGTAGTCTTAGCCCCTTATGTTTGAGTCACTGACCTCCAGATTTAGTAGCGCCTTTTCATCGCTGCGCTCTCGCGGCAAGATAAGCAATGCTGATATCTATGCTACATGCGCAGAGATTCGCCAAGCCTTACTTGAATCCGATGTTGCCCTGTCTGTCGTGGAAAACTTTGTTGAGCAGATACGCGAGAAATCTGTAGCTGCACTTCTAACATTGCAATCTGGAGTTAATCAGGGCCAAGCAATTTTTGAAATCGTTAACGCTGCTCTTATTGAAATTCTTGGGGGAAAAGCGCGCCGAGTTCGTTTTGCAAAGAATCCGCCAACAGTGATTATGTTGGCAGGTTTGCAAGGTGCCGGTAAAACTACTTTGGCCGGAAAGCTTGCCAAGTTTTATGCCGATCAGGGAAATACACCGCTTTTAGTAGCCTCTGATTTACAACGCCCTAACGCTGTTACACAACTGCAAGTTGTGGGTGAAAGTATTGGTGTTCCTGTCTTTGCACCAGAGCCTGGCAATGGTGTTGGCGATCCAGTCAAAGTTGCAAAAAATGGTATCGAGTTTGCGAAATCAAAACTCTATAATATGGTCATTGTTGATACTGCAGGCCGTTTGGGTATTGATAAAGAGTTGATGAAACAAGCCTCAGATATTCGAGATGCTGTGAATCCAGATGAGATTCTCTTTGTTGTTGATGCCATGATTGGTCAAGACGCCGTTAAAACTTCACAAGCATTTTTAGATGGTGTTGGCTTTGATGGAGTTGTTTTAACTAAGCTCGACGGTGATGCACGTGGTGGTGCTGCCCTTTCTATAGCTTCGATCACTAAGCGTCCGATTATGTTTGTATCCACTGGCGAAAAGTTCAGTGATTTTGATATTTTCTATCCCGACCGAATGGCCTCTCGTATTCTTGGGATGGGCGATATTGCAACTCTTGCCGAGCAAGCTAAAAAAGCTTTCGATGGCGATACAACTGCAAAGCTTGAGGCAAAGTTTACAAGCGGTGAAGATTTCACATTAGAAGATTTTTTGGAGCAACTACAGGCCATGTCCAAGATGGGATCTATGTCTAAGTTATTGGGCATGTTGCCAGGGGCAGGAGCGATGAAAAAGCAGATTGAAAACTTTGATGAAGGTGAAATTGTTCGCATAAAATCAATTGTGCAATCAATGACTCCAACGGAGCGAGGCGATCCTAAAGTTCTCAACGGCTCACGACGTGCGCGCATTGCACTGGGTTCTGGTCGTAAAACCTCTGACGTGAACAACGTGGTTGATCGCTTCACTGCTGCTCAAAAGATGATGAAGCAGGTGAGAAATGGCGGCATGCCTCAAGGCATGGGCGGTATGGGGCTTCCTGCGATGCCCAATGCCCCTATTAAGAGCGCTGCACCCAAGAAGAAGTCCAGATCAGGTAATCCAGCCAAACGGGCCCTGGAAGAGGGGCGATAGAACTCGATTTCACCTTTGCCACCCTGAGATGGCAGAATTGGCCACCTGTTGATGGGGCCCTCTACCCCCGTTCAACATCCACGACCGATAGTTGTATGTAATTGATTGCGCACCCCGCTGCGATTGATTTTTATGACACACATAAACAGGAGCACAACCTCACTTGGCTACAAAAATTCGTTTAATGCGCATGGGTAAAATCCGCACACCTTTTTTCCGCGTAGTTGTTACTGATTCACGCAAGGCACGTAACGGTCTTTCAATTGAAGAAATTGGCCGTTATGTTCCAGGACAAGAACCATCACTTATTGAGATCAACTCTGAGCGTGCTCAGTATTGGCTCGGTGTTGGAGCACAACCATCAGAGGCTGTAGAGGCTCTTTTGAAGGTCACCGGAGATTGGCAAAAATTTAAGTCTCTTCCAGGAACTGAAGGAACACTTCGCGTTGGCGCTGCAAAGGTCGGCAAGCATGTTGCTTATGAAGCAGCTATGAAGGCGGCAATGGATGAACCAAAGGAAGGCGCAACTACTCTCAAGAAGAAAGCACAAGAGAAGTTGGCTGCAAAGGCAAATCCAGTTGTTGAAGAGGCGGTAGTGCAAGCACCAGTTGCTGAAGCTGCAGTTGAGGAAGTTGTTGAAGCAGTAGTGGAAGCACCAGCAGAGGCTGTTGTTGAAACACCAACTGAAGAAACGGCTGCCCAATAACAATGATGGATGAAGCCCTCGAGCATTTGGTAAAGGGAATCGTCGATAATCCCGATGATGTAGTTGTTGCTGAAAAAACTCACCGCCGTGGGACAACTCTTGAGGTTCGCGTAAACCCTGAGGATATCGGCAAAGTTATTGGTCGAAATGGGCGCACTGCAAGGGCGCTTCGCACGGTCGTAAGTGCAATTGCAGGGCGAACTGTTCGCGTCGATCTCATCGAGACCGACGAAGCACGTTAACAATGCGTTTACTCGTGGGGCGCATCGGTCGGGCCCACGGAATTCTTGGAGAAGCGACGATTGAGGTTCGAACTGATGACCCTGATCGTCGTTTTGCCATTGGTAATACAGTGCAAACAGATGCTCACGGTGAGCTAACAATAACTTCTGGCCGTGTCCATAACGGCATTCTATTGTTGGGTTTTAACGGCATTACTGATCGCAATGGGATTGAAAAGCTACGTAATGTTTTAATGTATTGCGATGTAGACATACATGCGCCAGGTGTTGATGAAGATGACTACCATGTGCTTCAACTCATTGGATGTTTAGCCCAACTTGAATCTGGACAAATTATTGGCGAAGTGAGCGATGTTGTTAATCTTCCAGGACAAGACTTGCTAGCAATTAAGACAGAAACTGGCGAAGTGCTGATTCCCTTCGTGCATCAACTAGTTCCTGTGGTTGATATCGCCGCACGAAGAGTAGTAGTGATCCCACCTGGTATGTCAGGGGTAGTTAAATGAGAATTGATGCCGTAACGATTTTTCCTGAGTATTTTGCGCCACTTAAGCTCTCTCTTTTAGGTAAAGCACAAGAGAGTGGAATCGTTGATTTTGGAATTCACGATCTGCGCAACTTTGCTACAAATGTTCATCACCAGGTTGATGACACCCCTTATGGTGGCGGCGCTGGCATGGTGATGATGCCTGAGGTGTGGGGACAAGCCCTAGATCCATTGATGAGCACTCAAACAGATTTGATTATTCTGACTCCAGCAGGCAAGCGCTTTGATCAGTCAATGGCAGCGAAGTTTTCCGAGGCATCACACCTAATTTTTGCTTGTGGTCGTTATGAAGGCATTGATGATCGCGTGCGCCAGCATTATCTTTCAAAGAATCATCGCGTTCATGAAGTCTCAATTGGTGATTATGTATTAGGCGGGGGAGAAGTTGCATCCCTTGTGATGATTGAAGCTATCACTCGATTAATTCCAGGTGTCCTTGGAAATCCAGAATCACTTGCTGAAGAATCACATAACGAGGAGGGATATCTTGAATATCCCAACTTCACAAAGCCTCAGAATTGGCGTGATATCCCAGTTCCTGAGATTTTATTAAGTGGAAATCATGGAGAAATCGCAAAGTGGCGCGCGGCACAAGCAATTGAGCGTGCGAAAGAGAATTTCTAACTGGGCAGTAACCCAAGAACTACCGTAGCGTTGCGCCTATGACCTATGACAGCAAGGCGATTCAAGCTCGACTTATTCGAGACTTAGAACCTGTCGTTGCTGTTGAGCTCGATCGACATTTAAAGGTTCAAAAAAATTGGTATCCCCATGAGTATGTCCCATGGTCTGAAGGCCGCGATTTTGCCGGTCCTCTGAACGGTGATGCATGGGAAGCAAAAGATTCACGCCTGACTCCTGTTGCACAAGACTCTTTAATTCTTAATCTATTAACTGAAGATAACTTACCCAGCTACCACACTGAAATTGCTCTCTCAATGGGACGTGATGGTGCATGGGGCACCTGGATTGAACGTTGGACGGCAGAAGAAGCACGTCACAGCATTGTTATCCGAGACTACTTAATGGCAACGCGTGGCGTTGATCCATATGAACTTGAAGATTTGCGCATGGCACATATGTCATTGGGCTATCAGACCCCATATGAAAACGACATGCTGCACACCATCGCCTATGTTTCCTTCCAAGAATTAGCCACACGCATTTCCCATCGCAATACCGGCAAGATTTCAGATGATCCGATCGCAGAATCTATGATGCAACGTGTCTCATTGGATGAGAACCTGCATATGCTTTTTTATCGCAATACGTTAGGCGCTGCCCTTGATATGGAGCCGAATGCTTCCATGCGCGCTATTGCTGATGTTGTAACTAATTTCGATATGCCAGGTGCGAATATGCCAGGCTTTGGCCGGAAAGCCGTGCAAATCGCGTTAGCTGGAATTTATGACATGCAGCAACACTTAGAAGAGGTGGTTGCTCCTGTACTTCGTGCATGGAATGTCTTTGATCGCACGGACCTGAGCGGTGATGGCCTAGCTGCTCGCGATGAACTTTCAGCATTCTTGGCCAAGGCAACGGCAGATTCCAACCGCTTTAATGAAAAGCGCGAACTTCATTTTGAGCGTTTGATTGCACGTGGACAAGAACCACTTCGAATCCTTAAGTAGTATTGGCTGCATGTCTAAGCGGGTTCTCTTCATTGAGCATGACCATGTCTCTGCTGGTGGCCCAATCTGGAAGCAGTTTGAAAAGCGCGGCTATGAAATTTCTCGATTTATAATTGTTGATGAAGAACATGCTAAAGCTCCCAATGTCACACCTGTTTGGCCAGATCTACTTTCATTTGATGTAGTAGTTGTTATGGGTGCGCCATATGCTGCATATGATGATGGCGCAATTGGTAACTGGTTACTTCCACAAGTAGCAAAGATGCGCGACGTTCATAACGCTGGAATTCCAGTGCTCGGTATCTGTTTTGGTGGACAGCTCATGTCTCGTGTATTAGGTGGAACTGTTTCACGCTCACCATATGCAGAACTCGGTTGGTTTGAAGTAGATAGCGATGATGAAAGCCTTATCCCTACAGGGCCTTGGTTTCAATATCACTGGGATCGATTCACTGTTCCACCTGGGGCTATAGAGATTGCCCGAACCGAACTATGCCCCCAAGCTTTTCACTTTGGTCGCACATTAGGCCTGCAGTTTCATCCAGAGATTGATTCGGAAGTTTTAGATATGTGGCTTGCAATGGATGGTGGGTGCGCCGAAGTTGAATCTGAAGGTGTGGATGTTGATCAGCTACGTGCAGAGACTAGAAAACTTGAGGCACAAAGCAATCAGCGCGGCTACGATCTAGTTGACCAATTTCTTGACCGCATCGCAATCGCGCCAATTCGCACAATCTAATTAATCGTTAGAGATGAATACGTTTTTTAACTCTGTGTAGGAATCAACTGCATCAGGACCCAAACCACGTCCAAGACCTGATTGCTTGAAGCCACCAAATGGTGTCCAGAAACGCACTGAAGAATTTGAATTCACAGAAAGTGCGCCTGACTCAATTGCACGTGAAACACGAAGGGCTCTTCCCACATCTCTTGTCCAGATAGAACCAGATAATCCATATTCGCTGTCGTTGGCCATCTTGATACCTTCGGCCTCATCCTCAAAAGTTAAGATTGAAACAACTGGACCGAAGATCTCTTCACGCCAAGACTTAGCTTGAGAATTCTTAGGAAGCAAGACTGTTGGTGGCATCCAGTATCCAGGCCCTGATGGTGCTGATCCTTGAAAAGCGATTTTTTCATCAAGATAAGACTCAACAACATCAAACTGCTTCTTTGAAATTAGTGGTCCCATTTCAGCTGTCGCAAGATTTGGATCTTCGCAGCGGAACTTCTTAACTGCAACCTCGAAATACTCCATGAACTTATCGAATGCTGATTTTTGTACAAGAATTCGTGAACGAGCACAGCAATCTTGGCCGGCATTGTCAAAGACTGCACCCGGAGCCCCAGCTGCAGCTTTTTCAATATCAGCATCAGCAAAGATGAGGTTGGCGCTCTTGCCACCAAGTTCAAGAGTCACGCGCTTTACCTGATCGGCGCACCCAGCCATAATTTGCTTTCCAACTTCAGTTGAACCTGTGAAGCCGACTTTTCGAACGAGGGGATGTGTAACAAAGCGATTGCCAACAACACTTCCCTTTCCAGGCAAGATATTGAGAACACCTTCAGGAATTCCTGCCAGTAGTGCAAGTTCGCCGAGACGAATAGCAGTTAGCGGTGTGTATTCGGCAGGCTTTAGTACGACAGTGTTTCCGGCAGCTAGCGCTGGAGCAAAGCCCCAACCAGCAATTGGCATAGGAAAGTTCCAAGGAACAATGATTCCAACTACACCTAAAGGTTCTTTGAAAGTTATATCTATTCCGCCCGGAACTGGAATTTGCTTACCGAATAAGCGCTCTGGTGCTGCTGAGTAATACATCAGCGTATTGGCAACGTTGTCTGCTTCCCAGAGTGCATTGCCTCGTGTGTGACCGGCATTAGTGATCTCTAACTGTGCTAGCTCTTCACGGTGATCAGTTACCACTTGTGAGAAAGCACGAAGCAAACGAGCACGTTCTCCAGGAGAAACATTTTTCCATGTCTGGAAAGCTTTTGCTGCCTTTGCTATGACTGCATCAGTCTGTTCTAGATCTAAATGAGGAACATTCTCAACAATGGCTTCTGTGGCAGGATTGATTACATCATATGAAGTGGACACAGCTATTTAGAACCTTTCGAAGTTGCGGACTAATTCCCAGTCGGTGATTGCTTTGCCATAAGCTGCAATTTCAATCTTGGCCATGTTTGCATAGTGTGCCTGAACTTCAGCTCCAAAGGTTTCTTTAACCCAAGCAGAGCCCTCCCACAGTGCAAGTGATTCATTCATTGATGAAGGAACTCGTTGTGAGTCTGAGGCATACGCATTTCCCGTGAAAGCTGGTTCCAAAACCATCTTCTTCTTAATGCCATCAAGGCCTGCTGCGATGATTCCAGAAACAGCAAGGTATGGATTCACATCACCGCCTGCAACACGGTTTTCAAGGCGAAGGCTTGCGCCTTTTCCGACTAAGCGAAGTGCGCACGTGCGGTTATCGCGACCCCAGCGGATAGCTGTTGGAGCAAATGAGCCTGGAACATATCGCTTATACGAATTGATATTTGGTGCAAAGAGCAAAGACATCTCGCGCATATGCGCAATCTGTCCAGCAATGAACTGGCGACCAAGATCGCTAAGACCTTGTTCCTTGTCTGAATCATCAGCCATGACCACGGAGCCGTCTAATCCGCGGAATGAAAGGTGAATGTGTGAAGAGTTACCTTCTTTTTCATTTGGCTTTGCCATAAAGGTAAGTGCATAGCCATCTTGTGCAGCAATCTCTTTAGCACCGTTCTTGTAGATGACGTGATTATCGCAATTGGAGAGGGCATCAGAGTACTTAAAGGCAATTTCATGCTGGCCAAAGTTACATTCACCCTTTACTGACTCAACAGTCATACCAGCCTTGGCCATAGACAAACGGATTCTGCGCAAAAGCGGCTCAATGCGTGATCCACCTAAAATCGAATAATCGACGTTGTATTGATTAACGGGAATAAGGTTCTTATAGCCCTTATTCCATGCTTCTTCATATGTGTCTTTGTAGACCACGAACTCAAGCTCAGTGCCACACATGGCTTCCATGCCAGCATCCTTGAGAGCTTTGACTTGCTTGCGAAGAATTTGGCGTGGAGAGGCGACGACATCGGTGTGATCTAGCCACTGCACATCAGCTAACACAAGTGCTGCACCTTCTTGCCAATCAATCATGCGCAACGTGTCCATATCTGGAACTAATGCGAAATCGCTATAGCCGCGCTCCCATGAAGACATTTCATATCCATCTACAGTATTCATATCGACATCTACTGCAAGAAGATAGTTGCAACCTTCAGTGCCATGCTTGAGAACTTCATCAAGGAAGAACTCTCCATGGATTCGCTTGCCAGTTAAGCGGCCCTGCATATCGGTCATAGCTACAACTACGGTATCTACCTCACCGCTTTTAATCTTGGCTGTTAAATCAGCAATCGTCATTGATGTCATGCCCGATAGCCTAACGATTAAGACAGTTAAAATCTAGGGCATAAAAAATCCCCCCGCACTTTATGCGCGGGGGGATTAATGAGAGTTATAACTCTTTTATAGGTTACTTCTCGGTCCTGTGAACCATCTCTTTGCAGATAGGTTCCACCAGATCCAAAGAATAATTAACGCGCCACCGGTAATAATCGGTGCGTAGTTAACTGCAGTCCAAGTGAAGTCTGCATTTCCTGGTGTTCCAGCAGGCGAAAAGGGCAAGATGAAGTAAATTGAAATAATCGCGATTTCTGCAACCGCTACCATGTTCATCCACTTGTACTTTGAACCAAGTGTCCATGCTCCAGCCTTGAAACTGTCGCCAGCCTTGAGGCGCAGGTAGATTGGAATTAAGAACGCTAGGTAGAGTGAAATTACACAAACAGATACAACTGCATAGAAGGCAGTTGGGGCACCCGTTGGTGATTTCCACAGCGCTGGAAGAGTCAAGACAATTCCACCAAACGCAGAAGCAAGAACAGCGTTGAGTGGAACCTGGTGCTTATTAACTTTCTTCCAAAGATTTCCTCCAGGTACAGCACCATCGCGTGAGAATGCATACATCATGCGTGAACATGATGTTAAGCAGGCTGTTACGCAGAAGATTTGGCCAAGAGTTGTAATGATCATGACGAGCTTAAATGCAACGCCACCACCAAGCGCTGTATAGAGAACTGCTATAACTGATCCACCACCAAATGGATTAACCGCCAAGTCAAAGGAGCTAATTGTGTCAACCTGAGTTGCGGCAAATAGGAATGCCATCAAAAGGATGTAACCACCAATAGCTGAATAAAAGATTGACTTCCAAATACCCTTAGCGGCGTTGACGTGAGCATCATGAGTTTCCTCAGACAGGTGAGCTGATGCATCAAAGCCAGTAATTGTGTATTGAGTAAGCAAGAAACCAAGAGGCAGTACATATAGCCAGTACGAGTTATCGCTAAAGCCAGAACTGTTGATCTTGGTTGTAAACATCCAAGAAAGACTTTGGTGCTTATCAGGCACAATAAGCAAAATTGCAATTACAACTGCAGATCCAAATACGTGCCACCACACTGATATATTATTGAAAAGTGAGAGTAGATGACCGCTATAGATATTAATCAATGTAACTACAAGAATAATTGCAACAAATAGGAAGAACTGTTGCTTAATGTAGTCACCACCGAGGAAAGTTGTTGCATAGTTTGGCCATTGAGCACCCAGAATTGTGTTCAGGAAGCTGGCTGCGCCATAACCCACAGATGCAGTTACAGAAACAAGTCCAATTAAGTTAAGCCAACCAGTATAAAAACCAGCTTTTGCGCCGCCTAACTTTGATGCCCACCAGTAAATACCACCTGATGTTGGATATGCAGATGCAAGCTCTGACATACAAAAGCCAATGATAAGAATAAAGAGTGAAATAACTGGCCAACCAATTGAAATTGCAACTGGGCCACCGTTATTCCATGCTTGGGCAAATGTTGTGAAGCAACCTGCGAGAATTGAAATGATTGAAAATGAAATCGCAAAGTTTGAAAAACCAGACCAGCTGCGATTTAGTTCCTGCTTATAGCCGAGTTCGGCTAAGCGTTGTTCGTCTGTTAGTGCCAAGATGTTCTCCTCCTTGAGCCATTTGGGGTACTCTTTCTACTCCATAGTGTGACTGAAATGGAAGTGGTTTTCTTAAATATGTGCCGTTTGATGGGATACGTGTCGCAGGTTGAAAGCTCATTTCCAGCGCAAGTGGGCAAAGATTTTGAAGAATTCATCGCCCTGTCATCTGTCCATTGTGACGGCTGGGGAATCTCCACAAATGATAGACACCGTTCTCATGCGGTGCTAGAGAAGAAAGTTGAAGCTGCAGCCGAGAGTGCAACTTTTCAAAAGATTATTGCTGACAATGCAGCCGATGGGGCGCTACTTCATCTTCGCTGGGCCACCAAAGGTTTATCAATTAGTGAGAACAACACACACCCATTTGTTTATGGAGATTATTCATTTATCCATAACGGATCTATTTTTCCTCCTGACTCTTTTTCTGACTTTATTGATGAAAAATTCAAGAAATTGATTGTTGGTGATACCGATAGTGAGCGCTATTTCTATTTGATGATGACACAAATTGAGAAATTAGGTTTAGCCGATGGGATTAAGACAACTCTTGCGATAATCAAAGAACATGGAAAGACAACATCTTTAAATTTCATGTTGATGAACAAAGAGAGCTTTGTTGTTGGTAGCGAGCACAACTCTGAAAAGAGACCTGATTGGGCACCAGCTGACTATTACGTCATCAAATATAAGAAAAACGCTGATGGGGTTCTCTTTGCTTCAAGTGGATGGAACCAACCAGGCTGGCACACCTTAGAAAATCATCACGCCGCCATCGTTAACCGTTCATCCTTTGAGATTGACGTAATCAAACTCTAACTTCCCCCGTTACGATAGGTGCATGAATCGCACATATGCCGTTGAAACGTACGGCTGCCAAATGAACGTGCATGATTCAGAGCGTATTGCCGGATTACTCGACGAAGCAGGTTTCATTCCAGTTGAGCCTGGCGTGCAGGCAGATATCGTAGTTTTTAATACCTGTGCCGTACGTGAAAATGCAGATAACAAATTGTATGGGAACTTATCTTTTTTAGCTCCAATAAAAAAAGCAAATCCGCATATGCAGATTGCAGTTGGAGGATGTCTAGCCCAAAAAGATCAAGATATGATTTTAAAGAAAGCTCCTTATGTTGACGTGGTTTTTGGAACTCATAATGTTGGTTCACTCCCAGTATTGCTCGAGCGTGCCCGCATTGAGGAAGAGGCACAGATAGAAATCCTTGAATCTCTTGAGCATTTCCCATCCACTCTTCCGGCTCGGCGCTTGTCTGCATTTTCATCGTGGGTTTCTGTCTCTGTTGGGTGCAATAACACCTGCACTTTTTGTATTGTTCCAACATTGCGAGGTATAGAAAAAGACCGCAGTGCTGATGATATTTTGAGTGAAGTTCGTGCATTAGTTGATCAAGGTGTTATTGAAATAACATTGCTGGGACAAAATGTGAACGCCTACGGAGTTGATTTTGGAGATAGGAGTGCATTCGCTCACTTACTTAAGGAATGTGGCAGAGTTGATGGGCTAGAGCGCGTGCGATTTATGTCCCCGCACCCACGTGATTTCACTGATGATGTAATTGAAGCAATGGCCACTACAGCCAATGTCATGCCACATCTTCATATGCCACTTCAATCAGGTTCTAATTCAATTTTGCAGGCGATGCGGCGCTCATATCGAACAGATAGATATTTAGGTATTATTGATCGAGTTCGCAGGGCAATGCCGCATGCAGCAATTACAACTGACATCATTGTTGGATTCCCAGGTGAGACTGAGAGTGATTTCCAAGCAACGATGGATCTTTGTACACAGGCACGCTTTGCTGCTGCCTACACCTATCAATACTCAAAACGTCCTGGAACACCAGCTGCATTAATGCCGGATCAAGTTTTGCCAGAGGTAGTTGGCGAGCGTTATACGCGATTACATCAACATCAACAGGCAATTTCATTATCTGTTAATCAAGAAGCAGTTGGCAAGGAATTCAAAGTATTGGTTGGCGATTACGAAGGCCGCAGAGATGAAGCACAAGCACGCATGACTGGGCGGAGTGAAGATTTCAGATTAGTTCATTTCACAAACAGCATCCAAGCCCGTCCAGGTGATGAAGTAGAAGTATCAATTACACAAGCTTCAGCGCACTACTTAATCGGAACGCCTGGTTTAGTAAGGGCTACACGCGGTGGCGATGCCCATGCGGCAGGAAATGCAGAAAAGAAAAGCTCAGCGACATTACTGGGAATGCCGACCTTAAAAGCATGAAAGTAATAGTCATCTGCGGGGCAACGGCAACTGGCAAGAGTGATTTAGCCATCTCACTGGCTCAGCACTTAGGCGCTGAAATCATCAATGCTGATTCGATGCAGATCTATAAAGGCATGGATATCGGCACGGCGAAACTTCCAGTAGGTGAGCGGGCAGGCGTTGCTCACCACATGCTTGATGTTTTGGAAGTAACACAAGATTCAACGGTGGCGTGGTATCAAGAGCACGCTCGAAATGCGGTGAGTGAAATTCATAGCCGTGGCAAAGATGTCATCATTGTTGGGGGAACAGGTCTGTATATCAAAGCGATATTGGACGATTTGAATTTTCCAGATACTGATCCTGTGGTGAGAGCATCGTTGGAACTGGAATTGGCAACAATTGGAGTAAATGGGCTATTCGAGCGTTTAGAAAAACTCGATCCCGCGGCAGCAATAGCTATTGACCGCGCTAACTCTCGCCGAGTTATTCGTGCGCTAGAAGTAATTGCAATTACAGGTAAACCATTCACGGCAAATTTGCCACGAGAGGCAAGTACTCGCTATCCCAATGCCGTTCAATTTGGCTTAGTTATGGACCGTGACCATTTAACTGAGCGAATAAGTGCGCGCGTTGATCGAATGTGGGAGCTAGGTTTTGTGGAGGAGGTTGAGCAGTTAATTAAGGATGGAATTACTTCAGGGCGCACAGCACAGTTAGCACTGGGCTACTCACAGATCATCGCATTTAAAAATGGGCTACTAAGTGAGGAAGAAGCAAAAGAGGACACAAAGCGGGCCACCCGCCAATATGCCCGCCGCCAAGAGGTTTGGTTTTCGCGTGATGAGCG
>Ga0214919_10001284_pt1 | contig 41568 bp, 31 predicted proteins | sample LL1503_MetaG_FD_177994 | JGI IMG/M metagenome (GOLD analysis project Ga0214919, IMG submission 177994) | Freshwater microbial communities from Lake Lanier, Atlanta, Georgia, United States - LL-1503 | ecosystem: Environmental > Aquatic > Freshwater > Lake | place: USA: Georgia | collected... | reverse complement strand
GTGCGCGTGGTAGCCACCGAAAAACTGCACGCACAAGGCAATATGGTCAACAGCCAAAACCCGCTGGACCTGGCCATCGCCGGTGAAGGGCATTTTCAGATTCTGCAAGCCGACGGCACCACGGCCTACACGCGCGACGGCAACTTCAAAGTGTCGGCAACCGGACAACTGGTCACATCCAATGGCGCGCCGCTGCAACCCCCTATCACCATCCCCAACACGGCCGCCAGCGTAACCATTGGACGCGATGGAACCGTATCGGTCGAATTGCAAGGCGGTGCGGGTCAGCAGGTGCTGGGCCAAATCCAACTCGCGCGCTTCTTGAACCCGGCCGGTCTGCAATCCGCAGGTCAAAACCTGTTGTTGCAAACCCCTGCCAGCGGCGTGCCGCAAATCATCGCCCCGGGAACTGCCGGTGCGGGCACCCTGATGCAAGGCACCCTCGAAGCGTCCAACGTGAACGTGGTGGAAGAAATGGTCAACATGATCGAAACCCAGCGCGCCTATGAGATCAACTCCAAGGCGATCTCTGCCGTAGACGGCATGCTCAAGTACATCAACCAAAACATGTAAGCAGGCACGGCTATGAAAACCCTGTTGACCGCCACCCTGTCCCTGGCTTTGGGCGCCTGCTCGGTTTTGCCGCGCGAGCCGCTAGCGCATTCCGAAGGGTTTCGCCCGGTGTACCCCATCGTGCAAACCCAAGCCGCCCCGGTTACCGGCGCCATTTACAGCGGCGTGCAGAGCGAAAGCTTTTTTGGCCGTGGTCGTGCGTTCCAAGTGGGTGACGTGATTACGGTGCTGCTCAATGAATCCACCCAGGCCGGTCGCACCCAAAGCGGTGTGGTCAAGCGCACCTCAAGCAACGACGTGATACCGGCTGCCATGGGCGGGGGCTTGCTACCTGCGGCCAACCTGCTGGGCGGCACGATCAAAAACGAAGGCAGCGGCACCGCCGACCAAACAGCCAGCCTGACGGGCTCGATCGCGGTGTCGGTGATTGACGTTATGGCCAATGGCAACCTGGTCTTGCGCGGCGAAAAACAACTTGCGTTGACCGAGGGTGCAGAAATCATCCAGGTCGCGGGCGTCGTGCGCCCGGACGATATCGCACCGAACGGTACCGTGCAGTCGCGCCGCCTGGCCAATGCGCAAATTACCTACCGCGGCACCGGCGACATGGCGGCCGCCAGCCGTGCGGGCTGGGCCACCAGCGGTCTGCTCAAACTCTGGCCTTTCTAGGGGCCGCACCGGTGCACTGCATGAAAAAAATTCTTCACACCCTGTCCTTGCTTGGCTTGCTATGGGTGCTGCCGTTTTCTGCGGCGCACGCAGATCGCATCAAGGACCTGACCACCATGGCCGCCATGCGTGGCAACCAGCTCATCGGCTACGGCTTGGTCGTGGGCCTGCAAGGTACGGGCGACGGGTCGGACCTGTCGTTTACCACGCAAAGCATGAAAACCCTGCTCAACCGCATGGGCGTCAGCCAGGAAAACCCGCTGAGCGACTTTGAGGCCGCCACCAGCGGCGGCAAGATCGACTTGAAAAACGTAGCAGCGGTCATGATTACCGCAGAACTGCCCGGCATGTCCAAGCCCGGCCAGCGCATTGACATCAACGTCTCGGCCATCGGCAAGGCAACCAATTTGCGCGGAGGCAGTCTATTGCTCACCAGCTTGCGCGGCGTGGACGGTCAGGTTTATGCCTTGGCCCAGGGCTCGCTCACCGCCACGGGGGTGGACGCCAGCGGCGCGGGCTCTAAGGTGGCCGTGGGTGTGACCACATCGGGCCGCATCCCTAGTGGCGCCACGGTGGAGCGTGCCGTGAACAACCCCTTTGACAAAACCGACAACGTGCTTCTGAATCTACGCGACGGTGACTTCACCACCGCATCAAGCATCATTCAAGCGATCAACGCCAAGTTTGGCGCTGACGTGGCCACGGCCCTGGACAGCGTGTCCATCGTAGTGCGCGCGCCCATGGACACCAGCCAACGCGTGTCCTTCGTGAGCATGATTGAGAACATCGACGTGCAGCCCGGCGAGCCGCCGGCGCGCGTAGTCGTCAACGCACGCACCGGCACCGTGGTCATCAGCCGCAACGTGCGGGTTACGGCCGCAGCGGTGACGCACGGCACCATCAGCGTGTCGGTGGCCATGACCAACGAAGTGTCGCAGCCAGGCGCCTTCTCCAACGGCAGCACTACTGCGGTACAAAACGCCGACATCAAAGTCAGCGAACCCAACAAACCCATGTTCCTTTTCCAGCCTGGGGTGGACTTGCGTCAGATTGTTGACGCGGTCAATCAGGTGGGTGCCACGCCCTCGGCACTGATTGCCATCCTGGAAGCGCTCAAAAGCTCCGGCAGCTTGCGCGCCGAATTGCTGGTGATCTAAGCCCGACCGACAGCCAAAGCACCCAACGAACTGCCATGGACCCGCTCTCCAACGCCCTCCCCCCTGCCGCTGCTACAGCAGGCGTGACGGGCTCGTACCTCGATTTTGGTGGCCTGGGCAAACTCAAAGGCCAGGCCCGCACGGACGCCAAGGCAGCTACGCGCGAGACCGCGCAGCAGTTTGAAGCCATGTTTTTGCAAATGATGATGAAAACCATGCGCGACGCGATGCCCAAGAGCGACTTGGTCGAGTCGGCTGGCAAAGACACGTTTGAGGGCATGTTTGACAAAGAAGTCTCCATGGCCATGGCCAAGCGCAACAGCCTGGGCCTAGCAGACATGCTGGTCAAGCACATGCCCGACGGCAACAACGCACCGGTGAGCACCGCCAGTGCATTGCAAGCGCGCAGCATGAGCCTGCTGCCTGAGCCTGCCAAAGCCATGGCGATCAATGGAGCGCCGCCAGCAGGATTGCCACTGCCGCGCACCGGTGGCCCTATGTCGCTGCAGCAGCGCTTCGGGCCGCTGCAAGCCCAAACCCAACACCAAAACCAAGCCGATGACGGGAGCACACCGTGAGTGATGTCGCAGGCATCGCAGGCAATGCCGTCATTGCCTACCAAAGTGCGCTCTCCACGGTCAGCAACAACATTGCCAACGTTGCCACGGATGGCTACTCGCGCCAATCGGTGTCGATGTCAGCCTTGCCGGTTGCCCAGCAGGGTGGCCTGTTTTTCGGAACCGGCGTGGCGGTAGAAAACATCCAGCGCCAGTACAACGCATTTATTGAGTCCAATCTGCGCGACACCAACAGCGACCTGGCCAGCCAGGGCCCCATGGTGACCTACGCCAACCGCGTGATTGACGTAATGGGCGGCCAGACCATGGGGCTAAACACCGCCCTGGACCAGTATTTCACCTCCGCACGCGCGCTGTCGGTGGACCCGTCTTCGAGCATTTTGCGTAGCAGCTTTGTGCGCGATGCAGAGAGCGTAGCGCAGCGCTTCGGGCAGCTGTCGGGCCAACTCGACCTGATTCAGGACGAGACCAAGAACACCCTGGACAACACGGTGTCGCAAATGAACACGCTGACCAAGCAGCTTGCGCTGGTCAACGGACAACTGACCAAACAGCGCACCGAGGCGGCCCAACCGCCCGACCTACTAGACCAGCGCGACTCGCTGTTGCGCAAGCTGTCGGGCTTTGCACACGTGACCACGTCTTTCAGCATGAACGGCACCGTCACCGTCAGCCTGGGCGCGTCGATTACAAAAGACGTGGTGGTTGAGGCCAACAAATCGATCGATATCGCCGCCATTTCAGACGGCACGTCCAGCGGCAAAGTTTCGCTCATGCTGGACCCCTATGGCAAGCCCTCGGCACTGACGGGTGTTACCAGTGGAACCTTGGCAGGCTTGATGTCGTTTCGCGACCAGGTCTTGGGCAGCACGCGCAGCGCCTTGGACGGCTTGGCGAAGACTTTCGCCAACGAAAGCAACGCCGTCCACCAGCAGGGCATTGACGGCTACGGCAACCCCGGTCTGGCACTGTTTAGTTTTAACCCCAGCGCCAGTTCGGTGGCGGGGGGAATCCAGGTCGCCTTGGAAGACCCGATGCTGGTTGCCGCCGCAGCGCAGTTTCGGGTGATTGAGGCCAGCAACAACACCAGTGGCACCAATGCCAGCGTCAGTTTTGACGAAGCGCCGGCGCCGGGTACCGCTGCCGCACCGCCCCCGGCCGGGCCAGCACCTTTGCAGCAGATGCTGGTCAACAACAGCCACCCCAGCGCCGCACGGACCTTTAATGTCTCGGGCAGCGTGCCTGCTACGCCAATAGCCAGCATTGCCAATGGCATGCAAGACGTAGCCATTTACCTCGACAACATGCAGCCCGGCCAGCAGTTGCAAATATTGACGCGAGACGGGCGCCAAATACTGGGCCAGTCCATGGCCAACGACAGCACCACACTGGATGCGGTCATGAACGACTACAACGGTTTTGCGCTTGGCGCGACCTACAGCGATAGGTACCTGAATGCGGCCAAGCAGTCGGTCCAACTCAGCGGTACCGCCATCGGCGCACAAAGCTTTTTGGGCATCGAAATACCCGACTCCACCACCGGCGACACGGCCGCGGCCACGGCGGCACGGGTGGTGGCGGGAAAAGACAGCATCCTGGCTGGCGACGCGGCCTTGGCTGCAGGCATTACCGACATTTCGCTGGACCCCAACGACGACACCCGGCTCATCATCACCTCCAACCCCACGACACCGGCACGCAGCCCCTTGGCCCTGACGACCGGTGCGGGCATATCCTTTGGCCTGGGCAAGAACCTGAGCTACAAGGGCATGACGGTGTTTTACGGTGCGCAGGCGCAAGTGCAAATGCAACCGGTGTACGACAGCAACGACAAGGTCTCGGGCTACACCCCATTCCCAGCGGTTTTGCAAGGCGACCGCCTGCAGGCGATGTCGGGTGGCATCGCGGCCAATACGCTCACGCTCAACGGCATTGCGCTGGGTGCGCTGGACGCGCCAGCCGACGGCACCACCCTACAGGCCGGCGCCGTGGCAGACTGGATCAACACCTTGTCAACGCAAACCGGCGTGACGGCTACCGCGGTGAATGAAATTCGCCTGGATGCATCGCAACTGAAATACGGCATGCCGTTGGTGATCAACGGCACCACCATCGACACCTCCGCGGCAACCAGCGCGGCGGGCCTCGTCAACGCGATCAATGCATCCAGCGACGGCAGCTTTAGTGCCAAGACCACGTCCAACGGCGACTTTGTGCTGACCAATGCCGACGGCAGTGACATAACCCTGTCAGCCACAAGCTCCGCCGTGTCTAATTCCACCAACGCGCTGGGCCTGAGCTCTGGCACTTACCGCGGCCAAGTCAGTCTGACCCAACCCTTGACCGACGCCGATGACGTCGCTATCAGCAAACCCATTCAACTGGGGTTGACGTCCGACGGAACGCCGCACGACTTGGCCCAGCTGGGATTTAGAACCGGCGCCTTCATCAATGGCGCTGTCAAAGACGATTTACTGGTATTTGTTACGGGTGCGGGCATCGCTTCGGTGTCGGCCAGCTATGCCGGAAAAGCGGTGGACGCCAAACAAAACCTGCGCAACAACCCCATGCAGGTTGAGTTTTTAAGTGACACCGAATACACCATCACCGACACCGGCACAGGTACCCTACTGGCACAGCGCACGCTGGTGGCCGGCGTGCTTGATCCGGGGATCAGCTACCAAGGTCTGAACCTGTCATTTACCGCGCCACCCAAGTTCGGCGATGTGTTTTCGCTTGATGGAAACCAGGACGGCATTGGTAACAATGACAATATGCTGGCCATGGCCGCGCTGGAAACTAAAACGGTGGTGGGCAACAAAACGCTGTCCAACGCCTACATCGACCACGTCAACGAGATGGGCAACATTGCCCGGCAAGCAACGATTGCGCAAACTGCCTTGACCGTGGTGCACGACCAGGCCGTTAGCTCGCGCGACGCCCTCTCGGGTGTGAGCCTAGACAAAGAAGCCGCCGACCTGATCCGCTACCAACAAGCCTACCAATCCGCCGCCAAGGTGTTGCAAGTAGCCAGCCAGCTGTTTGACAGCATTCTGCAAGTACGTTAACCACTGGGGCGAACCATGCAAATATCCACCAGCCTCCTGTTTGAGCGTGCCAGCACGCAGATGAACGCGGTTCAAAACGACCTGGCCAAATCCCAGGCCCAGATCGCTGCCCGCAAACAAGTGCTCAACCCCAGTGACGCGCCCGACCAGGCCGGTGCCATTGCGCGACTGAAGTCGGTCATTGCGCGCCAGGACAGCTACAGCGCCACACTGGACTCGGCGCAAACCCGACTCGAAAACGAAAGCACCACCCTAGGCAGCGCCAGCGATGTGCTTATCCGCATGAAAGAGCTTGCGATTCAAGCCAACAGCGGAACCCAAAGTAACATCAGCCGCCAAGCCATTGCAACCGAAATGAAGGGTCTGCGCAACCAGCTGTTGAGCCTGGCCAACAGCCAAGACACCAGTGGCAATTACATTTTTTCCGGCAGCCGCTCGCGCACCCAGGCGTTTGCAAGCCAAAGTGACGGCACCGTGGTCTACCAGGGTGACCAAACCCGTACCAGCGTTGCGGTGGGCGAGCAACGCACGGTGAATACGAATCGCCCGGGCACCAGTGCATTTGTGCGCGTGGTGCGTGGCACCGACAGCGAAGCCGTAGGTGTGGGCTTTTTCCAATCGATCGATGAACTGGTAGCAGGCATCTGGACCCAAGGGGTCAGCGAACCCGACAACGCGGCCATTTCACGCGGCATTGGCGAGCTGGGCGACTTGCACAAAGGCGTGGTGCTGGCCCAAGCAGAAAGCGGAACCGACCTGCGCGTGGTGGAACAACAAGGTGCGGCACTCGACAGCACCAAGATCAACCTGCAAACCGCCCTCTCCAGCGTGGAAGACCTGGACTACGCCAGCGCAATCACCAAAATGCAGCAGCAGCTACTGTCCATGGAAGCAGCGCAAGCCAGTTTTGGAAAAATTTCGCAGCTCAGCCTGTTCAACTACATCAAATAAGGCTTACGCCTCAAGTTTGAGGCTCAGCAGCCGATTTATCCATGACCACAAATCACCCCCACGGAGCACACCTTGTCCACCACGTCCGCTAGCAGCACGTCCGCTAGCAACACCAATGTCATCAGCGCTCTGGGCGCTGGCTCGGGTGTGGACGTCAAGGCGCTGGCCCAGGGTCTGGTAGACGCCGAGCGCACACCGCGCAAGGATGTGATCGACAAAAAAATCGCCAAGTCCGAGGCCCGCATTTCTGGCTACGCAGCCGTTGCCAGTTCGCTCGCCACATTCAAAACCGCCTTCGAGTCGCTCAACACCAAGACCGACTTCAGCGCCGTTTCCGTGAGCAGTGCCCAGACCAATGCGTTCTACGTCACCACCAACTCTGCGGCAACAACCGGCAGCCATTCGGTCACGGTTTCTGCGCTGGCCACACCGCAGCGCTCGATCAGTGCCGCGTACACCACCACCACCGACGCGGTCAACTCCAGCACTGCTTTTGACATTACGCTGGACGGCTTGGCCTTTAGCAGCGTGGCGCAAACCGTCTCCATCAGCAGCGCCAACGCCACGCCCACCGGTGTAGTGAATTGCATCAACGCAGCCAACCTGGGCGTGACCGCAGCACTGATTGAGACCGACAGCGGCTACCAGATCGTGGTCAATGGCGACACCGGAACGGACAACGCCTTCTCGATATCGGGCGGCGACCTGAGCTTTACTACCACGGCGCCCACCGACGCTACGCTGACGGTCGACGGCTTGAGCCTGACGCGTAGCACGAACCAGGTGAGTGACGCCATCCCAGGCGTGACGCTCAATTTTTCGAGCGTAACCAGCAGTGCTACCAGCGTAGACCTAGTGCGTGACACCAGCCCAGTGAAAGCCGCCATCACCGCGCTGGTAGCAGCCTACAACGATGTGCACACCGTGCTGACCGAGGCGGCCAGCAAAACATCCAAGGTGTCGGGCTACGGCGCCAGCTTGGTGGGTGACAGCACGGTTCAAAGCTTGCAAAGCCAACTGCGAGACATTATTTTTGACACATCGGCCACCGCAAGCAACGACATCGCTGCGCTGCGCGATCTGGGCGTGTCGGTGAACCTCAAAGGCGAGCTCACGCTGAACACCACCACGCTGGACACGGTACTGGCATCGAACTACGCCGACGCAGTCACCATGCTCACCGCTGACATTGACACCGAGTATGTGTCGACCAGCGAGACCGACGCTGACGTGGCCGGCGTGGCCGGCGTGGCCATCAACACGCTCACCACCATGCTCTCGAGCACCGGCACCCTACTCTCCCAGAGTACGAACGCCACATCGAAGATCAACGACTACAACAAAGAGCTAGAAAAGCTTGAAACCCGCATGGCCGCACTTCTGATCAATTACACCAAGCAGTTCAGTGTGATGGAGTCCATGGTGGGCCAAAGCAACTCTTTGCGCTCCAGCCTGACCGGCACCTTTGACGGAATGATGTCCACGTACACCAACAACTAATGTCGCTTAAGCGGCTCAAGTTTTCCAGGGTGCTGCCGATTCCCCAATTACTGATTGCCCTTCTGCGTGGACCCCCACTGCAGACGACCGTCAGTTGACGGCAAATTCAATGTCTTAAGAAAGGACGGCAAATATGGGTTCCGATGTTCAAAGTATCAGCAATATGGGTCGCAGCCCTGCACCCATAGGGCCGCCGGTTAGCTCTGGTGGCCAGGTCTCGGCTGCACCGGTGGTGGCGACACCAAAGGTCAGCGCGCCCAAACCAATGGAGACCAATTACGACGCCAACAAGCTGCGTAAAAGCATGCAAGAAGTGCTCAACATGCTCAATGAGCAGGTGAGCTCTGGCAAGCAAGGCCTGGGCTTCTCGTTTGACCAGGTTTCGCAACGCACGGTAGTAACGGTACGCAACACCCAGTCGGGTGAAGTAGTTCGCCAAATTCCAAGCGAAGACTTCATGACGCTATCGCACAAGATCGCCGATATGAAGGGGCTTCTTTACAACAACAAAACCTAGTTTTTTTCAAGTTTTCGTTAAAGAAAATATTTCAGCCGCCGATTCACTCAGTAACAGAAGGTGCAGTTTTACTTTCTGTAGTGACCTAGCAGTAGTTGAATCCCAGTGATGAAATATTCTGTCAGATTGCACCTTTTGGACCATTTTTAAATTTTTAGGAGTACCGCCATGTCAGTTATTAACACCAATGTCAGCTCACTCTTTGCACAAAGTTCGATCAAAGTGAACTCACGCAACATGCAAGACGCGATGAGCAGCTTGTCGACCGGCAAGCGAATCAACTCTGCTAAGGATGACGCAGCCGGCGCTGCCATCACGTCGACAATGACGGCAGACATTCGCGGCCTGAACCAGGCAGTACGCAATGCCAACGACGGTGTCAGCTTGCTGCAAACCGCAGACGGCGCCTTGATCGAAACCACGAACATGCTTCAGCGTATGCGTGAACTCGCAGTGCAGTCGACGTCGGGCACCTACTCGACCACGCAGATGAGCTATTCGGACGCAGAGTATCAAGCCCTGTCCACGCAAATCGGCAAGGTCGCCAGCGAAACCAAGTGGAACGGTTTAGTCACCAGTGCAGCACAGACCTTTACTATCGGCGCGTCTTCCAGCGGTGCATCCACCGGTGCCATCACCATCACCACCACGACAGCGACCACGCTGGCTGGCTTGGGCTTGTCCGGTACATCCGATGTCAAAACTGCCGCTACCGGCACCACGGCTGTCGGACTGCTGGACTCGGCACTCGACATCGTCAACGCCCAGCGCGCTGCTCTGGGTGCCGGTATCAACCAGCTCACCTATGCTGCTGACAACATGGACAACATCTCTACCAACATGTCTGCATCACGCAGCCGTATTGAAGATACCGACTATGCGGTCGCCACGACCAAGCTGGCCAAAACCCAGATCATCCAACAAGCCGCCACCGCCATGCTGGCGCAAGCCAACCAACAGCCCCAAAGCGTGTTGGCCCTGCTCAAGTAAGCCAAACGGCAGCGGCGCAAGCCGTTTCGTGAAAAAGCCATCTTCGGGTGGCTTTTTTGGTTTCTGGCCAATGTCACAAAGAAGATGTGGCGATCAGCGCCCGCGCAGCCACGGGAAAGCAGACGAAAGAAAATGTTCACGCCGACCCGCTTGGACCCTACCCGCGGCAAGCATCCAAGTCCACAGGCAAGCGCTTGCGGACTCGGGAGAATTCGGTGTGGCTACAGCCCATTACCCAAAACCTAATAGGTCGATAACTGAATGCTAATTTCCTCTTGACGGTTTCGAGATTTTTATCTGATAGCATCCTTTGGAATGAAACTAAAAATATTTTCCGATCGCTTTACCTTTCACCTAGACAGGAGTTCATCATGAGCCTTTGGTCCATGTTTTATGAAAACCCCGGCAAAGACGTCTTTAAATGGTCGCACTATTTGCCGATTTACGAAAAACATTTTCAAAGATTTGTAAATAAGCCACTTACCGTACTGGAGATTGGTTGCTTACACGGTGGTTCATTGCAACTTTGGAAGCGGTATTTTGGACCACATGCCACCATCGTGGGAATTGATATTGAACCAACTTGCATCTCCCACGTCGAAGACCAGATCAACATCCGCATCGGCAGCCAGAACGACAAAGATTTCTTACAATCCGTCGTCGACGAATTCGGACCATTTGACCTAGTGATTGACGACGGCAGTCACATGTCGGCAGATCAAATAATTTCCTTCAATGCGCTATTTGACCATGTGAAGGAAGACGGAATTTATGTCGTAGAAGACTTGCACACCAACTACTGGGAGGAGTTGGGCGGTGGCGTCCGCAAGCCCGGCACATTCATCGAAATCACTAAAAATCTAATTGACCAGCTCAACGCATATCACACCCGAGGCGCACTCGGTGTCACCCGGTTCACCAACACAGCCGCGTCGATACATTGCTACGACAGCATGGTTTTCATTGAAAAAGCAAAAATCAGCCCCCGCCGTGACCTGATCGTCGGAAACCGCGACGGCCAGCGTGTTCGCCGTCAAGTTCAGTACCTACCACACCAATCGGTGTGACGGGTCAAATAAGTAAATATCCGCGGCCGTCCAGCCGCTACCGGATGAAGAATCCGGTAATCACATCACGGATGTCGCGTAGCTTGAAAACCTCGTAACCAGCGTTCGCGTATTTTTCGCGACCTTCATCGTCATCCACCATTGCTTGGCAGGCCTCAAAAACGTCCTGCGTATTAACAAACTTCAGCGCGCCATGGCGTAGATCTTCTTCGACCTGCACCCCGTCGCCGTCTGCAATGCACAGGACCGCTTTTTTATTGGCAAGCAGGTACGAAACCCGGACAATTTCAAAGTTAATACCATTCGAGAAATTTAGAATTACCTTTGAGCGAGCGATAAAGTCGTCACGTTGCTTTCCATATACATAACTCAACGTGCAAATAGACATACCTGTCAAATTCTGACGCATCACGGCGATTCGATTCAACGAATCCAACCGGGCCTGCGTCAAACTTCCATAGAAAAGAACGTCAATATCCAAAGGTACATCATGAGAAATCCTCTCCAAAATAGGCGCATATGAGGTCTTCGCAAAATACACGGGATGAGCCAAATTAAGCATGCTCCAAAACGCCGCGTTACTATGGCTGTAATCCCATATCTGGAATCTGCTTGCCACCGCATTGGACCAAGAATCGGTCGGATCTACACCTACCAAGCGCTCAAGATTAAAAAATATAGTGTCAGATGGGAAGGTATCGATCAAGCCTAACTGAATTGGAATTTGATATCCAAAAACAATATTTCTCGCTTCTGGATTGTGGTGATTGACCCTTCGCTCCACAGCAAAACCCAATGCATGGAAACCCCAGTAATACGACTCAACAACCTCGTTGTAAGAAGAAAGAGAACCGGCATTGGGATAGGCTAGATTGAATTCGACCAGACATATTTTCATGGCAATAGTACTAATGACACGTTGATAAAAGGCAAGCCAAGCATACCCGAGCCAGAGGCAGGCGCGAGCGCACAAGCCAGACTGTCGGAAAGTTGTCGACTCTGGTCGCCATGGGCTATGCCCGCGCCCCAGCCAAAAGTAAGCTGCCGATTGTACTGAGGCTATCGATCTACTTACAAGCGACCTGCAGCACTTGCGACCCATCAACACGGACGCGAAGGGGGATGTCGGGAAACCATCGAAAAGCCTTCTAACACGATCACAGTCTGGAATACCACCTGGCACCTATTTTGCTTAATATCGATTGCACTGCCCCGAATGACGGGTTTTGAGGACCCAAAACATCCAATGCGAGCAACACATGACGACAGACTACTCAGAAAGCTTCAAGAAGTTCCATCTCGGGTGTGGGATCATCTTTTTAAAGAATTACTTGAATATCGGGTTTTGGACTAATTTAGAGCAAGACAAGCTCTATGAAAATCCCAACGGTGTGCAGGACACGGTCCTACTCAATTTCGATTTAACGCACGGGATACCAGCGTCTGATAACAGCCTGGATGTCGTCTACCACTCACACATGTTGGAACATCTCACCAACACGGAAGGGATTCAGTTTTTGAAAGAATGCAATAGGGTGCTAAAGCCTGGTGCAACCATGCGACTGCTGGTTCCCGATCTGGGTACATTTTCTAAAAAATATATGGAAGAGGACGACTTCTTCTTTGATGCCTACCGAAAAGAAGCGCTCTCCGACGACAGGCTGCTTTATCCCACCCGAGGAACGGTATTTATGGGGATGCTACACAACCACGGTCACAAAATGGGATACGACTATGAGACCGTAAACCACATTCTCAACCAGACCGGATTCACTAACGTGCGGAAAACTATGTTTCAAGAAAGTGCGTTAAGTGATATCCAGGAAATCGAACCCTATGCCCCTCTAAGAGCAGCCGAAAGTTTGTGCGTTGAGTGCATCAAAAGCGCTCAATGACAACGCAATAATTAACCAACCAGCATCCGGAAATACTTCACTAAGAACGATACGATACGCTAAGCATGATGACGAACGACCGCATTTCTTTGTCGCTGGTAACGCACCATCTCAATGGCCATCACAAGGTACAGGCCTTATTGGATGCACTTTGCCTTCTAGACGCGAAAGACCGTGCTCAATTCGAGATCATCATAGTCGACGACTGTTCTGACGAGCCGGTCATACCATTATGCAATGGACTTAATTTAAAAGCATACCGTGTTATCGATGACATTCCATGGAACCAAGCGGGCTCCAGGAACCTAGGCTGCTTCATGGCGGAGTCCCCCTGGATTTTATTTTTTGACATTGATCAAATACCAATCGGAAATTGCATTCCCCTCATCTTAAAATCAATACAGGAATTAGAACATAACTGTATGTACTATTTCTATGTTCAAGATTTTATTGATAGCAATCTGAACAAGAAATTAGACGTCCATCCCAACACTTTTCTCGCCAATACGCAAAGATTCAAAACTACATGCATGTACGATGAAGATTTTTCGGGCCACTACGGATTTGAGGACATTTATTTACCTTACGTCTGGGAGTTTTATGGTGGCAAACGGTTGATATTGGGAAATACTCCTTTATTCAAGGATACGAAGTTCAAGACCAAGAAATTGGATCGCTCTAGCACCCTAAACGAGGCACTTGCACTCAACAAAATAAATGGCGGCATAAAGAAACCCACGAAGTTTATTAGATTTTCCTGGGAAAATCAAAGAGCCGTTAATTTTGAATATAACAATTAGATAATTAATCTTAAATCGAGAATATATTAATGATCCCATTGTTTCAAAATTTTGACAATTTTTTTAATGACACGGTGCGCATTAAGGATATGCCATCATGGATCATATTGTGTGGTTACAACATCGGGGAAACTGTTCAATTTTGCGCTCTTGCTGGAGAATTCAAAAGGCAACATGGACACGACATCATCGTTGTTATCACCCCTAAACATCAGCATGTCATCGACATGTATGCACATCAATTTATAAAAGTTGTTGTTATATCTGACGACACGATGCGACTTATACTCCGAAGCGGCTATATTCCACAGGACCGCCTAGAGATTGACCAACCTTTTAGTGCATGCTGGATTGATCGTGGCTTTAGATACTCGGATGGCATCAGGTTTTTAAGCAAATACCCTGGCCGGGGTGGATTAAGTGAAATTGACTGTGTTCGCTTTGTTCTACACCTGCCTTGGAATGCCAAACTGGAACCGCCAACCATGTCGGTTGAGACAGAACATAAAGTTCTTGCATATGCCATTCAGTCTGGCTTAAGGATTGGACGTTCCGTATTGTTATGTCCCATCAATAATTCCGCTCCGAAACTTCCACAAATTTTCTGGAATACCTTAGCGATGGAATTGACAAGCAGGGGACTAACTGTGTTTACCAATATAGGGGGTCTTAATCCTTTCAATGGTTTGGCCCAAATGCCAATCCCAGGTACTATTCCGATAAACCTTCCAATTCAGGATGTAGTTCCATTTTGCCGTCTTGCTGGCAATGTCATTATTGGTAATAACGGAATGTCCATGCTGATCATGATGACCGCCTTCAAGAATTTCAAAGTTACTCAGTTAGTTTCGTACTCTCCTAAAACTGAGATTGGCCATTCATCGCTTGGATTTCAGTCCCCGCACCATCCGGAAAAAGGAAATGAGTTCGCTGGAACATACCAATACTCTGTTCCAGAACTTTGCATACATACCGATTTCGCGGAATACCTAATTCCATTTGATGGCGAAGCGGATGAATTGGAGCGCATCGCTCGTCTGGTGGCTGTAAGAGATAACACATCAGCAAATTATCTAAAGCGCGCTGGTAATACTACTAACTGTTATGTGACTGAACATCTTGATTGGCTCGGTGACTTGGTCGATGTCAGCATTGTAAAATAACAATATTAGGTGTTTGTTAGTATCCAAAAAACTTTAACATATGCATACGATTATAAATAAATATTCTTCCGACTTGATTAATGCATTGAAATTAAATGCTATGGGCGAAGTTACAAAGCTTGGTGCTGCTATGTTACAGGCTTGGAAGTCCGGATCTAACATCTATTTTTGTGGCAATGGTGGCAGCGCAGGCAACGCGAACCATTTGGCAAATGATTTTATATATGGTGCGGGCACGGGCAATGGCACAGGCCTTAGGGCTGAGTCCTTGAGCGCCAACAGTGCCGTACTCACCTGTCTCGCGAATGATATTGGTTACGATAATATTTATTCTGAGCAAATTCGTGTAAAGGGGAATCCCGGTGATATTTTGATTGTTCTTTCAGGAAGCGGAAACTCCCCTAATGTGGTGAATGCTATTGATCAGGCGAACAAAATGGGATTAGCGACGTTTGCGGTACTTGGATTCACCGGTGGGCGATGCAAAGAGCTCGCTCAGGTTCCCATACATTTTGAAGTTCATGACATGCAGATCGCAGAAGATCTACAACTCATTGTCGGTCACATGTGCATGCAATGGCTCAGCCTACAAAACCTTTCAGTAGAGCAATAACATGAAAGCAATCGTTACAGGAGGTGCGGGGTTTATCGGTAGCCATTTGGTAGACGCACTATTGGCACAGGGCCATCAAGTTACAGTTTTGGACAATTTCAGCACGGGACGCCCAGAGAATTTGGCGCACGTGAAAGATGAAATCGCGCTTCATGAATGCGATATTGCAACGGCTGGTCCCTGGATGCAATTGATCGAAAGGAACGACTGGGTATTTCACTTGGCCGCTCTCGCAGACATCGTTCCCAGCATACAGCAGCCGGTACCCTATTTTCGGGCCAACGTTGATGGCACGTTTAATATGTTGCAAGCGTGCACACATGCGGGTGTAGCACGTTTTATTTATGCAGCATCTTCGTCTTGTTACGGTATTCCAGATGCCTATCCGACGCCAGAAACAGCACCTATACGACCCCAATACCCCTACGCTTTAACGAAGCGAATGGGAGAGGAATTGGTAATGCATTGGGCCCAGGTTTATAAATTGCCCGCTGTGTCTACCCGGTTTTTTAACGTTTATGGCACCCGATCACGTACGTCAGGCACTTACGGTGCCGTCTTGGGTGTATTTTTGGCTCAAAAGCTTGGCGGCAAACCATTCACCATTGTGGGTGACGGCTGCCAGACCCGAGATTTCACCTACGTCACCGATATTGCATCAGCACTTTTGGCCGTCGCGCAAAGCTCCCAAACGGGGAAAATTTACAACGTGGGAAGCGGCAAGACGGTGTCGGTGAACCGCTTGGTCGAACTTCTCGGAGGTGAAAAAATTTACATTCCTAAGCGACCGGGTGAGCCTGACTGTACTTTTGCAGATATCAGTGCCATCAGCCAAGACTTGGCCTGGCAGCCCCAGGTTTCCATCGACGACGGCGTCGCCAAGGTACTTCAGGACATCGAATATTGGCGCAATGCACCGGTCTGGACCCCCGCGAGCATTGCATCAGCGACCCACGATTGGTTTAAATACCTCGGACCAAGTGGTGCTACTGAATAATAAGCCAGAAATTCAAATCAACTAGAAAGCAATCGCAATGACAAATAAACTTAATCGTATCTATATCACAGGCGGTGCGGGCTACGTTGGTGCCGTGTTGGTTCCTAAATTATTGGATGAAGGGCACCATGTCACTGTTTTGGACCTGATGATGTATGGGGAGGATGTCATCCAACCCCACCCCAATCTAACCTTAATCAAAGGGGACATCCGGGACCAATCCTTGTTAAAGCAGACCATAACGGGGCACGATGCAGTTATTCATCTGGCTTGCATTTCAAACGACCCAAGTTTTGAGTTGAATCCTAATTTAGGAAAGTCAATCAATCTGGATGCGTTTGAGCCACTAGTGCAGATCAGCCAACACGCGGGCGTTAAAAGGTTTATCTATGCTTCTTCTTCGTCAGTGTATGGTGTCAAGGAAGAGAAGAACGTCCATGAAGAGATGTCATTAGAGCCGTTAACGGACTACTCGAAATTCAAGGCTGACTGCGAGAAGATTTTGACGAGATACCAGTCACCGGAATTCACCACCGTCACCATCCGACCAGCGACGGTCTGCGGATACTCTCCGCGCCAGCGCCTTGATGTGGTGGTCAATATTCTCACCAACTTGGCATTTCACAAGCGTGAAATCAGTGTCTTCGGCGGCAAGCAATTGCGTCCGAATATTCACATCGCCGACATGGTTGACGCCTATTTAGTGGTTCTCAATGCACCAAAAGAAAAGATCGCTGGCGAAATATTCAATGTCGGAACCGAGAATCAGTCTGTTCTAGAGTTAGCCCAGACGGTACAGTCGGTCATGGGTGCGGATGTCAAACTCGTTGCCACACCGACAAATGACAATCGTTCGTACCATATTTCCTCTCAAAAGATTGCGAATCTATTGGGGTTCGTACCATCACACTCTATCGCGGAAGCGAGTCGTGACATCAAAAATGCCCTAGAACAGGGACTATTACCAAATTCATTAACTGACGAGCGCTATTTCAATATTAAGCGCATGCAAAATATTGAGCTACATTGATGTTTCGCATTGGAATAGATTTTGACAACACAATCGCTTGCTATGACCAAGCGTTTGTGGAGGTTGCCGCCCTCTTGGGTATTCAATCTTTACAAAAATGTTCCACTAAGTTTGAGGTAAAACATGAAATCCAGAGCCTAACCGACGGTGACACCGAATGGCAGCGCTTACAAGGGCAGGTATATGGCAAACACATGCTACGTGCCAAAGCATTTCCCGGCATTCACGAGTTCGTCTACCTTGCTAACATGCGAGGTCACGAAGTGTTTGTGGTGAGCCATAAGTCCGAATTCGGTCATTTCGATCTTGAGCGGGTGCCGCTTCGGGGTCAGGCGCTACGTTGGTTAGAAGAAAATAGTTTTGTTGATGATGATCGATGCTACTTAACGAAAAAGAATATTTTTTTTGAATCGACCCGTCAAGACAAGATTCACCGCATTCAAAATCTTGCATGCACCCATTTTATTGACGATCTGATAGAAGTTTTTGAGGAACCTGAATTTCCCTCTGGCATAAATAAGGTCTTATTCTCACCGTCTGGATCAAACCATGTGACCGATATCACGGCTGCCGGATCTTGGCGCGAAGTGACAGCCCGGATTCTTGGACAATGGTCGGAGGCAGAGGTCTGCCAGGCACTTCAACACCTATTTCCTGATCTAGGAATATGCAGGGTCTCAATCCAACCAGGTCGGGGTAATAGTCGGATTTATAAGCTCAGTGGGAGCGATTCGAAGGATTACCTCTTGAAGGTATATCCGGACCTGCAGATCGATAAGCGACCACGGCTTCAAACTGAGTTTTCTGCCTGTCAGAAACTTGCAGAACTACGGTATCCGGTAAACCAGGCGATTGCCTGCAACGAACACCTTGGATGGGGCATTTACGGATGGTTAGACGGTTTGCCGATTGGTGATGCAGATGCATCCTTTGTTGACGATGCAATCGATTTGTCTGGACGTCTTCATTCTGATAGCCATGAAAGTCTCGCTTTTTCGGAGTTTCCACTGGCGTCCGAGGCCTGTTTATCTGGCTTGGACATTACAAAGCAAATAGACGTACGCATTCATAAACTCACTGCGGTCGCTAACCCAGATTTAACTGCTTTCATCACGGATGACTTTCGATCGGTACTTGAGATTGCCGTGTTTCGTGCCAAGTCGCTCTGTGGTGATTTATTCCATACGCCTCTCGCCCGGTCATTTCAAATGGCTAGTCCATCGGATTTTGGATCACATAACGCGCTGCGATTGACTTGTGGCTCCAGTATGTTTTATGATTTTGAATATTTTGGCTGGGATGACCCGGTGAAGCTCGTTAGTGATTTTCATTGGCATCCAGGCATGTATTTGGGCAGTCAATTGCGAAAGAAGTGGTTAGTTGCAGCTGAATTTATTTTCCAAAATGATCCGAATTTTTCGGTCCGTCTGAATTCCTACCTACCGCTATATGGTCTTAGATGGTGTTTAATCATTCTGAATGAATTTTTGAAGTCAGAAATGGCACGAAGGCTTAATGCCAACCCCAAGAAAAGTATTTCATCCCCCGACGCCTGCGGTCTGCAACTCCACAAGGCCAAGGCCTTGTTACAAGAAATAAAGGAAATAATCCATCATGGATCAACGGTCCAAACAACTTAGACGCAGCATTGTCGATGCATTAGAAGGGGGCCGACGAGGCCACCTCGGGTCTTCCATGTCAATGGTTGAAATACTGCGCGTTTTATATGATTCTTTTTTGCAATTTCGTCCCGACGAGCCAATGTGGACGGAGCGGGACCGCTTTATTTTGAGCAAGGGACACGGCTGCCTTACGCTTTACTCTATTTTGGCGGACAAGGGATTCTTCCCGAAAGAGGAGTTACTGACCTTTTGTGCGCCCACCTCCCGCTTAGGCGGGCATCCAGAGTTTGGCAAGCTGCCGGGGGTGGAGGCATCTACAGGCGCCCTGGGCCATGGACTGTCTATCGGGGTTGGCATGGCGCTTGCCGCCAAAATTCGCAAACAGTCCTATCGCGTAGTTGTCGTCACGGGCGATGGGGAGATCAACGAGGGATCCGTGTGGGAAGCCGCCATGTCTGCTGGCAAACACCAACTCTCCGCTTTGACCGTTTTCGTAGATTACAACAAGTTGCAATCTTATGGCCCGACCCGAGAAGTGCTGGATCTCGAACCGCTGGCAGACAAATGGGTCAGTTTTGGTTTTGAGGTGGAGCAGGTCGATGGACATGATGTTCAAGCGCTCGAGAAACTGGTAGCGCGCCTACCCTTGAATTCGAATAAACCAACTGCCGTGATTTGTCACACCATCAAGGGCAAAGGATTTCCGTTTGCCGAAGGCAAGGCCGACTGGCATCACAAGTCTGGGCTGACGTCGAAGGACATCACAGCCATGTACGACTGTCTAATCTAATCAGCGGGTGTTTAAATGCGCAAAACAAGTTTAGACATGGTCTACCAATTCGCCAAGGTGGATCCTCGCATTGTCTTTATTGGCTCAGATCTCGGTCCTGGAGTACTGGACTCAATGAAAAGGGAAATTCCAGATCGCTTTTTCATGGAGGGGGTTAGCGAACAGCACATCGTCGGCATGGCGGCGGGTTTGGCGCTCAATGGCTTTATTCCCTACATCAACACCATTGCCACCTTTTTGACCCGGCGTTGCTACGAGCAAGTGGCCTTGGACTTGTGCCTCCAAGATTTGCCGGTTCGCCTGATTGCCAGTGGCGGCGGTGGCGTATACGCCCCGCTGGGTCCAACGCATCTGGCGGTAGAGGATTTAGCGATCATGCGCGCCCTACCCAATATGGCTGTGCTTGCACCTTGCGACGCCCAAGAGATGCGCCGTCTGATGGAGGCCAGCATCGACTGGCCTCACCCGATGTACATCCGGTTGGCAAAAGGAGGCGATGCAGTGGTGAGCAGCCCTGACTATGGTTTCCAAATTGGCAAAGCGATATTGATGCGAGAACCGGGAACAGGCCTGTTCATTACGACCGGCGTGATGACCCAAATTGCTTTGCAGGCCATTGATCAACTGGCAGCGGAAGGTATCGCATGCGGTCTGCTGCACATGCACACCGTAAAGCCCCTGGACGATTCAGCGCTGCTGCAGTGGCTGCCCAAGGTCGATGCTGTGGTTACGGTGGAGGAGCACACCCGCATCGGCGGCCTGGGCAGCGCCATACTCGAACTGTGCAGCGACGAAATGCCAGAACAGGCAGGCAAAGTAGCACGGATCGGGATACCCGATCGGTTTGCAGAACAATATGGCACACAAGACACGCTGTTTGCGCACTGGGGCCTAACAGTCGACGCCCTTTGCCAGGCCATGCGGAAGAAGTTGCAAAAAGGTTGACCATGTTTCTAAGCGATTCAGAGCAAGCACTTTCTACCGAATATCTGCGTCAGGGATATGTCGTTCGTCCCGCGGCAGATGCCGATGCGCTGCAATGGATGCGGACCCAATTTATCCGGCTGGTATCCGACGCACTCGGCACGCCCTTGTCTGACAACCCGGAAGACGTGCTCAACCATATTCACCGCCAGGTTCCCGTTGCCCAACTCAACACCTTCAGACTAAAAATCATACGGGGGTTCAACGCGGTTGATGAGTTCCGCTCCATGTACTTCCGGGTGGCCAGACCGTACCTTGAAACGCTGGTTGGAAACGAATTAGCGATGCAACTACGGGTGAACCTAAGTATTCAGTTCCCCAATGACGACAGTTCATTGCTGCCGGTACACGCCGACACCTGGTCCGGCGACTCGCCTTACGAGGTAGTTGTTTGGTTGCCATTGGTGGACTGCTATGGCACCAAGGCCATGTATCTTTTGCCGCCAAAAGCAACCGGTGAATTGAAACAACAATTTGCTAATCGCGCTGGTAATTCCAGTGAAGATTTATACCAATCGATTCAGCAGGACGTGAAATTTCTTGAGGTGCGTTACGGCGAAGTACTTCTTTTTGACCAAGGGCTTCCCCACGGCAACCGCATCAACGACGAAACCGAAACCCGCTGGTCTATGAATTGCCGATTTAAGGGGGTGTTCACGCCCTATGGTGATAAAAAAATTGGCGAGTTTTTTGAACCTATTACCCTGCGGGCCGCCTCACGAGCCGGCATGGCATATCGGCTCCCCGACCCATCATGAACAAAGTGCGCGGCTATATATTCAGTCGACCCTTTATGGGTGAGCGGGTGCCGCAACATGTACAGAATTTGGTCATTCGTGATTACTGTGAGCGCAACCAGTTGCAGTTTTTACTCAGCGCAACAGAATATGCAATGCCAAATTGCCACTTAATTTTTGAGCAAATACTCAGTGAATTGTCGGACCTGCATGGTCTGGTGGCCTACAGTCTCTTCCAGTTGCCGGAAAGCGAAGGACGCCGTGAACATATTTACCAGCGGCTACTTCAGCAAAACAAAAGTTTGCACTTCGCAGTTGAAGGCTTGAGCGCAAATACCGAACATGGGTTTCAGCGAATCGAGACGTTATGGCGCATCCGCCAGACTTTGCCACATTGCGCTACCTTTGATGCATAAATTGGAGACTTCAATGGCCACCTATTACAGCCCACTCAAATTTTTGCATTTCAAAAGCCACTTAGAAGGCCTAGCGCAAGGCCAAATCGTTGCGCCGGTACACATAAGGGTAAAACCCACCAACCACTGCAATCACAATTGCTGGTACTGCGCCTACCGCGCCGACAACCTTGACCTGGGTGATGAAATGGTCCTCAAAGACAGCATCCCGGCAGAACGCATGCTGGCCTTGGCGCACGAATTTGTCAGCATGGGCGTTAAGGCGGTTACTTTCTCAGGTGGTGGAGAACCTCTTTTGTACAAACCGCTGCCCGAAGTGATCGAGATTTTGGCAGCCGGTGGCGTCCGCATAGCGGCATTGACGAACGGTTCCAACTTAAAGGGACGTGTTGCCGATGCATTTGCAGCGCATGGCACGTGGGTTCGGGTTTCTCTGGACGCGTGGGATGACGAGAGTTATGTCAAAAGCCGTGGCGCTAAAGGGCGTGATTTTTCTCGGCTAATCGAGAACATTCGCAACTTTACCGCGCGTACAACCCAGTGCGTACTCGGCGTCAGCCTGATAGTCGGACATGACAATCACCGACATATCATGGAGGTTTGTTCACTACTCAAAGATTGTGGCGTCAACCACGTTAAAGTGTCCGGTGCAGTGGTGAGTAATGATGCTAAGGGCAACAATTCCTATCATCTAACGATTAAGAATGAAGTGGATCGACAGATTAAAGCCGCACAAGCACTCACAGACAACAGCTTCTCCGTACTAAACCATTACCATGATTTAGAAGATCGTTTCGAAAAGCAATATGGGACGTGTCCCTTCCTTCAGTTCTTGACGGTTGTGGGCGCAGACCAGCATGTGTACACCTGCCAAGACAAAGCCTATACACAGTCCGGACGTATGGGTTCCATCGCAACCCGAAGTTTCAAAGAGTTTTGGTTTTCTGAAGAGTCCCAGCAATTCCTGAAAACGTTTGATCCCTCAGCACAATGTAGCCACCACTGCGTAAGCCATGCCAAGAATCTCGCGATATATGAGTATCTATCGCTAGACCAAGATCATGTAAATTTCGTTTAACCGAGTGAGTTGCCCATGGGTCAATTACGCAATTTTGCCACCAGCCTTCACCAGGCGACACGACGGGACTATTTAGCCCGCATGGTGGACGACAAAGTGACGTGCATGCAAATGGCCAAACGCTATGACGAGCATTACTGGGATGGTGATCGCCGATTCGGCTACGGCGGCCACCGCTATATGCCAGGCCGTTGGCGCGCTGCTGCAGAAGCAATCATTAGCACTTACCACCTTGGCCCCGGCTCTAAGGTGCTGGACGTCGGCTGTGGAAAAGGTTTTCTGCTCCATGAAATGCTATTGCTAGAGCCCATGCTGCGCATTGTTGGAATGGATATATCAAAGCACGCCTTTACCGGAGCGACAGACATCGTAAAGCCGCATCTGCGCATACAGCATGCCCAAACCGAATATCCATTTTCTGACAATGAATTTGATTTAGTAATTTCGCTCGGCACTTTGCACAACCTCCGTCTATTTGAGCTTAAAGTGGCCTTAAGCGAAATCGAACGTGTGGGCAGGCAGGGCTATGTCATGTTAGAGAGTTACCGAAATGAACAGGAACTTTTTAACCTGCAATGTTGGGCCTTGACTTGCGAATCATTTTTTGATCAAGACGAATGGATTTGGCTTTATCAAGAATTTGGCTACTCGGGTGACTACGAATTCATATATTTTGAATAAGAACATCAAATTTACAATGAAGCAAATAACACTTTGATTAAGGTAACAATAAATCATGAATGATACACTTTATGAGTTGGAGAACATCGATTCGACAGATACCGAAAAACTGGCCAAGACAGCACAGTTATTGCTGGCTCAACATCGCCCTCACGAAGCGGCGAAAATATTCAATCGATTAGCCGAGCTCAATCCGGCAGATTTAAATTCCCGATTTATTTATGCACAGCTCTTGGATGACGGAACGCATAAATCCTGGGCTCAGATGAGAGATCGGTTTTTATCAATTTTAGATGATTACCCGACCGTCATAGATGAAAATAATCAATCAGGTCTGCAGCTAATGCGATACGCGGCGATGAAGTGCATTCACGTCGGACCGACTGATAAGGCAATAGAGCTATTGCGCAAGCTGGCACCACTATCTCAGCAAGCAAGCGATTACTTCCACCTGAGTGAAGTACTCAGTCAAGGCGCATTTCTGGAAGAATCCATCGCATCCCTTCAAAAAGCCATTTTATTGGATCCGACAACCTATGACAACGAGATAAATAGGGACACCTTAAAAATAGCGCATCAAGCCACTAGTGGAACACAAAAAAATAAATCTCCAGGGCGCAATAAGATCGGTAGATACCCCACCACTGACGATTTTACTGGCGATTTTCAGTCATTGATGAAAAACCACATCGCAGTCAATTTCAAGAATAATGAGAAATTCCTAAATCTAAAAACTAAATTTTTTACCATGGGATCGTGTTTTGCAAGAAACATATCGAAGAGTTTAAATTCCAATGGCTACAACAGCACCCACATGGAGATCTCAGAGCATATAAACACTACGTTTGCAAACAAAGCTTTTGTGGATTGGTTGGAAGACCCGGACACCGAAAATCCTGTCAATTCAAGAATTAAAGAGCTATTGCCTGAAGTTTGGAGTGCAGAAAGTATATCTAATACTATCAGTAATAGTGATGTATTGATACTCACTTTGGGTGTTGCGCCCGCGTTCTTCGACAGAAAAACGGGCGATTTCGTTCTTCCGAGGCCAACTTCTTTGAATTCTAGAGTTCTTGCTGAAAAATATGAATTTAGAACAACGTCAGTAACAGAAAATGTATCGAATGTACTATATCTACTAAGTTATATTAAAAAATTGGCACCGAAAATTAAAGTTATTATCACGGTATCACCCGTTCCGATTATGGCGTCTTTTGAATATGAGTCATGCGTCCAAGCTGATTGCTTATCTAAGAGTACGATGAGGTTGGTTGCGCATGAAGTTGTAAATAATTCTGGTTTACGAAATATAATTTACTGGCCTTCTTTCGAAGTCTTTAGATGGGCAGGCTCTAATTCAAGCAAGTATTTCGGTGCCGACGATGGTGCTGCGTGGCATGTATCTGAAGAAATGGTTAATGGTACGATTGAAGCGTTTATTGATATCTTTAAAACCACCTAATTAAAAGTTAAAGATAAACGTAAAGCATATTGGTTTCTAGGAAGCTTAAGAGATGTACTCGAAAATGAACCGCCTTAACGAAGTGGATGAATAATCTTCTTACTTTAAGATCTTACTTATTTTATGTAAAAGAGTCCCGCGTGGATAAGAGTTATCAAAAACAAAACTCAGAGGTACTATACACAAGTGATAGTATTACTACTGTCGATCGTCTTGAAATAGAAAATTTCAAAATCCTTGCCGATCACAACGAACGAAAACGAGTCAGGTTATGCACCCACGCTGATTCAAATCAAGTTTTGCATGAGATGCTAATCGTTCACGGCAGGAGTGCATATGTCCGTCCGCATAAACACCCGGGAAAGACGGAGTCAACCCATGTCATTGAGGGACTTGTAGATATAGTTCTATTCACTGATGACGGAAAAATCGACCGTGTTCTTAATATGGGAGATTATGCATCCGGGAAAATATTTTATTATCGGATGGATGCACCAGTATTTCATACTCTGATCATTCGATCTGATGTCTTGGTGTTTCATGAAACAACCAACGGACCCTTTAACAGAAATGCAACGGTTTTTGCACCATGGTCACCAGACGATGCTGACGCCACTTCCGTATCTAACTTTATATCCGACCTCAACAATCGACTAAACTTGGTCTAATCATTTATTTTGGAAGAAGTTATGCAAAATGTAATTCACCGCCGAAACACGTGTCGTGGATGTGATGGAAACGAACTTGATTTATTTTTTAGTTTAGCTCCAACGCCTATTGGTGACGCGTACGTTACTGCCGATAAGCTCAATGTAGCACAACCCAGTTATCCAATTGACTTATATATGTGCCGTAGCTGCGGTCTGGCACAACTCATAGATGTTATCGATCCAGACGTGCTGTACGGTGACTATATCTACGTAACATCAAGTTCTACAGGTCTGTCCGAGCATTTTCAAGGGTACGCGGACAGCGTAGTTAGTCGTTGCAAACTAGCTCCTGGCGCACTTGTGGTCGATCTTGGCAGCAATGATGGCACTCTATTGCGCTGTTTTCAGAATCGAGGAATGAGCGTCATTGGGGTAGAGCCTGCGTCGCATATTGCCGCACACGCCGCGTCAATGGGAGTGCCATCCATCAGCGAATACTTCACACCGAGTCTTGCCACTAAGATGGTTAGCGCGCATGGACACGCCAGTCTCATAACAGCAAACAATGTATTCGCTAATATCGACGACCTAATGTCCTGGGTCCGGGCGGTCGATATTTTGCTAGCTGCTGATGGGATATTCGTTTTTGAGAGCTATTACCTCGCAGATTTGCTAGAAAACACCGTATTCGACTTCATCTACCATGAGCATCTGTCGTCATTTTCCGTAAGACCCATGCAAGCTCTGTTTCAACGGGTGGGGTTGGAGCTGATAGCGGTAGAGCGCGTAGTTACAAAAGGTGGATCCTTGCGGTATTTTGTTCAACGAGGTGGCGGGCCCTTGAGTGATGACGGTACGGTGGAAAATATGCTGGCCTTTGAAGCCCGTATAGGTCTTTATCGGAAAGAAACCTTCGTCGCCTATGCCGATAAAATTCAAGGCTTGAAAGCCCAAACCCTCGATTTTTTGGTCGCTGCGAAGCGCGACGGAAAGAGCGTTGCGGGTTTTGGTGCCTCTATCACGGGCACGACCTTGATATATCATTTTGATATTGGAAAGTATCTTGACTATCTCGTCGATGATAATCCGGCAAAACAAGACCGATTCAGCCCTGGAATTCATTTGCCTGTCTTGCCTTCTTCAGCTCTTGGTGAACGCAAGCCGGATTACGTAATTATTTTGGCGTGGAGATTCGCAGATATCATCATCAAGAAGAATCAAAATTATTTGAAAGATGGCGGGGAGTTTTTGATTCCTGTGCCCGAGTTCAAGATATGTACAGTAAACGATCTTTAATTATCGGAGGAACGCGCGGTATCGGAGCAGTTATCAAAGAGGTATTAACGTCTAGAGGGGACGATGTGTTTACTGCCTCACGAACCGTTTCGGCTGATTCAAAGCATTTTTGTATTAATTTACCCTATAATACGAATATTAATGAAAATATCAACTTCAATTATTTAATATTCGCACACAGATATCGTGGTATAGATTGGGATGACGATTTTGATATCACGGTTAAGTCAGTCGATTTGTTAATTAATAACTTAAAGAATAATTTTTCCTCCGAAGCATCTATCGTTATATTAGGATCTAATGCTGGACAATTCGTAGTGGATGAACAACCTGCTTCCTATCACGCTTCACGCGCTGCATTAATTGGTTTAGTTAAATATTATGCGTCGACCCTGGGTGAAAGAGGTATTCGATGCAACTTGGTATTGCCAACAACGATAATTAAACCAGAAAATGAACACTTCTTTACTGAAGAAAATAAGGTTAGGAAAATGATTGAACGCATTACCCCGCTTCGCCGTATGGGTACTGCAAAAGACGTCGCAAATACAGTTGAATTTTTATGTAGTGAAAAATCGTCATTTATTACTGGTCAATCATTCTTTGTAGATGGCGGTTTATCTATTAGAGGACAAGAGAGTATAGCTCGCGAATACAATGAACAAAAACACCCCAATACAAAATAGTCCAGCATTTGTTGGATTTTATGAGTCAAATCATATCTCCCCTGTCAGCCAGGATATATCCGATATCAACAAGCATTATCAGCGACGCGAGTCATTGTTTCGCTCACTGGGAATATTACCTAGGCTCGTTAAGAATTCCAAATTTTTGGAATTTGGTCCTGGCAGTGGTCACAACGCCTTGTACACGGCCAGTCTTTGTCCAGAATTGTATGAATTGGTTGATGGGAACTTGAAGGGCGTTCGCGATACCCGTGCACGCTTGGAGTCTTTTGAGATTGATCGAATTAGGGTCCACCACGCTTTGTTTACTGAGTATCAATCTGATACTCAGTTTGATATTGTGTGGGCTGAAGGTTGCCTACCCCACCAAACCCGACCGATTCCGCTGTTGGAGCACATGGCATCATTTGTTGTCGACGGTGGATGTATCTGCGTGTCAATAAACAATGGAGTTTCTTACCTTCCTGAGACTATCCGGCGTTTATTTCGTGATCGTTTTTTTAGGGCTTCGGGTGATGTTCACGAACAAGCACGTAAATTGACTCCATATATCCAACCACACCTTCAGCACTTGCGCGGCATGAGTCGTCCGGTAGAGGACTGGATTTTGGATAGTATTGTTCAGCCGATGCGGGATCGCAGATTGCTGAGTATTCCAGAAGTAGTCTCTTGCTTAAACGAAGACTTTGACGTCTATGGCTCGTCGCCACGGTTTCTGACCGACTGGCGGTGGTACAAGGAAATTGTGGGTGACGATAGAAAATTTAATGAATTGGCTTTAGATAATTATTATAAAAATAATCTTAATTTATTGGACTATCGATTTAGTTTTCCAGAGCACTCCAGAGCGTATGGCGAGAAATTGGAGGCCTTAGGTTCCAGATCCTGGGACTTGATGTGTGAGATTGAGCACGGCAATGAATCAATATGGAGCGAATTTTTTGACCTGATGGACGAGTTATGTTCTCACATCGATGGACAGGCACCAATTACCGTTGGGGCCATTCGCGAATCATGCGCTTTGTTACAAAATGCAAATCCTGACATGGGTTTATCGCAGTTTCCGCAGTGGTGGGGGCGGGGTCAGCAGTACCTTAGTTTGATTCGAAAGAAGCGCTGATTGACGCCTTGGATCAATCGACCATAATCTGCGGTCACGCTTTGCGACCCACACCGATATCTGCGCGGGGGATTTCTTGAAAACTGTTTTCGTCTACGGATCGTTTAATGTGCTGCACCCTGGGCATCTGCGTCTACTGCGGTTTGCTAAGGACTGTGGCGATCGGTTGATCGTTGCCGTTCAGTCGGATCGTATTGCCGGAAATGCTGCACATGTGCAGGAGGCGCTTCGGCTTGAGGGTGTGCAAAGCATCGCATGGGTCGACGAGGCTTTTATTTTTGATGAGCCACTGGTCGACTTGATTTCGCGACTCAAGCCAGATGTGGTGGTTAAAGGCAAAGAGCACGAGTTGGGCAGTAACCCCGAATTGGCCATTCTTGAAGAGTACGGCGGGGCCCTGTTGTTTAGTTCTGGTGAAACAACGTTTTCTTCGTTGGATCTTATTAAGAAAGAATTCCAACTCTTAGATACCCACTCCATCAGTTTGCCGCAGGAATACCTTCTACGGCATCAACTCAATTCAGACCGATTAATTGAATTGCTTCATCAATTCTCAACGATCAAGGTCTGCGTAATCGGCGATTTAATCATCGACGAATACATCACCTGCGAACCCCTGGGTATGTCGCAAGAAGACCCGACAATCGTGGTGATGCCGATTGATTCAACCCGTTTTATCGGTGGCGCCGGAATAGTTGCCGCGCATGCAGCCGGTCTTGGGGCTTCGGTTCAATTCATTTCCGTTACAGGCAAAGACGCATCGCGTGATTACGCGGTCGAGAGTTTGGCTGCGGCAGGTGTCAAAGCCCAGTTGCTGGTCGACGATAGCCGCCCTACTACCTTAAAACAGCGCTTTCGCAGCAAGGGGAAGAGCCTGCTGCGGGTGAGCCACTTGCACCAAGGCGCAATTTCTGCGGCGCTGCAAAAAAAGTTCATCAAGGTGATGGGCCAGGCACTGGACGGTGCGGACCTGCTGGTTTTTTCCGATTTCAATTACGGCTGCTTGCCCCAGCCTTTGGTTGAACAATTGGTCGAAATGGCCAAGAGCCGCGGCGTGATGGTGGCGGCAGACAGCCAGTCCTCGTCGCAAGTTGGCGACATCAGCCGCTTCAAGGGGATGAACCTGATTACACCCACCGAACGAGAAGCCCGTATCAGCACGCGCAACCGCGAAGACGGCTTGGTTGTGTTAGCCGAGCAATTGAGGCAGCAATCTGGCGCCCAAAATGTGCTGCTCAAGCTGGGCGAAGAGGGCCTGCTGGTGCACGCCGACTCTGCCACAGGCGATAGTTGGTTGACCGACCGGGTAGGCGCCTTAAACAGTGCGGCCAAAGACGTGGCCGGTGCAGGCGACTCGTTGCTGATCGCCAGCGCCATGACCCTGGCCTGCGGCGGCACCATCTGGGAAGCCGCGTGCCTGGGCTCGCTGGCGGCTGCGGTGCAAGTGGGCCGGGTGGGTAACACCCCCTTGCGCACTGAAGAATTGGTCCGCGAGTTGATGTAATGCGGGCCCTTCTTTTGGCCGCTGGCTTGGGCACACGCCTGCGCCCGATCACCGACACAACACCCAAGTGCCTGGTCCCCATCCAAGGCCAGGCCCTATTGGCCATTTGGCTGCAGCGCCTGGCGCAAGCCGGCATCGGGCCGTTCTTGGTGAATACCCACTATTTGTCGGGCCAAGTCAATGCTTTCGTCGAAGCCAGTCCGTATCGGAAAGACATTCGCGTGGTGCATGAGCGCGATTTGCTAGGAACCGCCGGGACTTTGATCGCTAATTTGGATTTTTTTGCCGATGCAGATGGCCTGCTAATCCATGCGGACAACTATTGCTTAGCCGACTTTTCAGCGTTTTTGCAGGCGCACCGCAGTCGCCCACCCGAATGCCTGATGACCATGATGACCTTTCGCACCGACGCGCCCTCCTCCTGCGGCATCGTTGAACTGGATGCGCGCGGGGTGGTGGTGGGCTTTCATGAAAAAGTAGCCCATCCGCCGGGCAATCTGGCTAATGGCGCGGTGTACATTCTTGGTGCCGAGTTGTTGCAGCGCTTGGGCTCGGATTTGCGCGAAGTGACTGACTTCAGCACCCAAGTGCTGAACCACTTGGTGGGAAAGATTTACAGCTACGAGACCGATGCCACCTTCCTAGACATCGGCACCCCGGAAAACTATGCCAAGGCAAACGCCCTTAGCGATCCATTGCGCCACGCACCTTAGCTCGGCTGAAGCAGCGCGAGCATATGACTCTCCAGCGTTCTCACAAATCGCGGAGTGTCGAACAACACACCACTGGTTCGCACGTCCGCCAACCGTGATTTGAATTCTGAAATCGCTGCGGCGTCCGTCGCCAAGCCAACAGCCTTTTCCTCATAACTTGCCAAATCAACCGTAATGAGCTCCGGGCAAGCTGCAGCCGTTAGCAATGCCCCCGCCATTCGGGATGCAAATGAACGGCCCGAACAAGTCAATACAGGCAGGGCCATAAACAAGGCGTCATTGGCCGTGGTACCTGCGTTAAAGGGGAAGCTATCCAAAAACAAATCTGCTATCAGGTAGCGGGCCAGGTAATTTTCTGGCGACACACGCCCGGCAAACACCAGGCGCGATGCGTCAATGCCGCGCGCCTGTGCTTCCAGGCGCAGGTTGTCCTCGGCCCACTGGTTGTCGGCCAGCAGCCACAGCACGCTGCCCGGCACGCGGCGCAGGATGGACATCCAGACGTCGAACATGTCTGGCGTCAGTTTGTAGTTGTTGTTAAACGAGCAAAACACAAAACCGGTTTCTGGCAGGCCGCAGCTTTGCCGCGTGGGCTTTGGACCAGCCACGCGCTTGCGGTCGCTCACCTGGTACACATCGGGCATGTAAAGCGGCTTTTCACTGTAAAACTGGGCCGACTCCTCGGGTACCAAAAACCGGTCGGCAATCACGTAGTCGATAAAAGGAAAGCCCGTGGTGGCCGGTTGGCCCAGGTAGGTGATCTGCAGAGGTGCGGGCCTATACGCCAGCATATTGGCCCGTGCCCCCGCCGTTTGGCCTTGCAGGTCGATCAGGATGTCAATTTCATCGGCACGGATTTTTTGTGCGGCCTCCAGGTCGCTCAAGGTGTCAATGCGGGTGAAGTGGTCCATGGCCGCCATCACACGGCTACGCAGCGCCGATCCGTCCTCCGGGCTCCAGCAATAGCCATACACCTCAAAGTGCTCACGGTCGTGCAACTCAAACATCTCAACGGTCAGCATGGAAACCGGGTGCAGCGAAAAATCTGAGGAACAGTAGCCAATGCGAATTTTTTTGTGACCATAGCCCTTGGGCTTGGCCAAGCGAGGCACGTCGGTGATCACTTTTTTGGCCACATAACGTTTGGCCGCGTCCAACTGTGCCTGCGGCTCGTCCGAGATGCTGATCATGGCCAGCGCCGAGGTAGCGCGCTCCATGGCTGCATGGCTGACCCGGGGCACTTTGGCGTAAATAGGCCAGGCGCATTGTTTTTGGCGCAGGTAAACCCAGTGGTGCAGTACCTCGTCCTGGTCCGGTTCGATGGCCAGGCTCTTGGATAAATAGAACAGCGCTTCGTAAAACTGCTTTTGTATTTCCAGCACCCGGCCCATGTTGTTCACGGCCATCAGGACCAGCGGCCTGTTGTCGGGCACCGCCAAGCTGGCGTGTTGCTCCACCCAACGCCATTCGGCAATCGCTTGGTCTGGCTTGCCTGCGCGCTCTAACAAAGAACCCAGGTTCACGCGCGGTTGGAAAAAATTCGGTGCCAGCTTGATGGCCGCCCGGTAAGCCTCTTCGGCACCCGCCAGGTCGCCCGCGTTGCCCAGCACCGCACCTAGGTTGAAGTATCCGGCGTGCACATAAGGCGACGTAGTTTTGTTTACCCAGATTTGGTACAAGACCGCCGCCAAGGGCGCCTGTTGCTGCTTTTCTAGTGTGGAAGCGGTCTCCAGCAAAGCCGAGAAGTCCAGTGCGCCCTGCCAGGCAAGGCGCACTGCTGTCGCATACCGCTCATTTCCCATTGCACCCAAAGTTGCTACCTCATTTGTTACCGCCCAGGGCCAAGATGCCATTCGTCACCGCATTGCCCAGGGCCGGTACGTTGAGCTTGGTGCTTGGCGCCGCACTGGTAGTGGACGCATTCAGGACAACATTGCCGCTGGCATCAAATTGCTTGAGCAAGTCGACCATGCTGACCACACTGGCGGTCGCCAAGGCCGCCGCGGCCGGGATGGTAGCCGATGCAGCCTGGGTCAAGCTTGCCTGCAGGCTGCTGGCTCCTGCCGCTGCGTCAAATTCACCCATGGCTTGGACCAGGCCGCTGACTCGCGCGCCCAGGGCAGTCGGCTTGGCTACTGGTGCCGCAGACGGTGCCGTATCCAGGGTCTGGAACCAGACGTCGCCGGCCGCATGGCTGACGCCATCGGAAGTCTGGTAGCTTCCAGTCAGTCCCACGGTATTGCCATGGTCGGCAATTGCGGTCTGCTGCGTGGTCAGGCTGATGCTGGCAATACCCAGCGACGCCATAGATTTAAGCTCACCGCCGGTGCTCACACCGTCCGAGTTCGCGTCCACCCACACTTGCAGATCGGCAAACCCGGCGTCTGCTGCGCTGATGATTCCGTCGTGGTTGGTGTCCATCTCAGCCAACGCCACATACCCGTCTGCCGCTTTGTTGCCGTCGGCCAGGGTGGTCGATGAACCAAACAGCTCCGAGCCGTCGTTGATGCTGCCGTCGTGGTTGCGGTCCATCACCAGCAAACCGTCGGTGCTGCTAACCCAGCCGGTGTGCTCGGTGGTGCCATCAGCGCCCAGGTCAAACTGCACGCCTGCAGCAATGTTCAGGGTGCTGATGCCGTCGCCACTAAGGTCAAGCACGATAGGCGTCTTGGTGCTGTAGCTGATAAGCGCCTTTTGCTCAATCGACAGCGAGGTCGCCTGCGTACTGGTAATCGCACAAATTTGGGCCGTGGTCAGCTGCGCCAGTTGGCTGTTGGTCATGCTGGCGAGCTGGGTGCCCGACAAGCCCGATGCAATTTGCGCCGTCGTCAGTGCCGCCACCTGGTTATTGGTCAAGGAAGCTACCTGCGTCACGCTCAGGCCCAGACTCATTTGCGCCGTCGTCAGGGACACGATTTGCGCCGTCGTCAGAGCCGCCAGATCGGCCACCTCCATTGCCGCCACCTGCGCCGACGTAAAGCCTTGGCTCAGTTGGGCCGTGGTCAAGGCTGCTGCCTGGCTCACAGTCAACGCCACCACCTGATCGGTTGTCCAGCCCTTGGCTACCTGGGCCGTCGTGAAGGCCGCTATTTGCACCTTGCTCAGCACCGCAAAGTCGGCAGTCGTCATCGCCGCTATCTGCGTGGTGGTCAAGCCCTGGCTGATCTGGGCCGTGGTCAACACTGCCGTTTGCTTGGCTGTGAGCGCCGCCATCTGCGCCGTGGTCAAACCGCCGGCCACTTGCGCCGTGGTCAACTGGGCCACCTGGGTAACCGACAAGACCGTGGTTTGGCTGGTGGTCAGGCCTTGTGAAATCTGGGCCGTGGTCAACGCAGTCACCTGGGCCGTGGTCAGAACCACAATGTCCCGGGTCTCGATCGCGGCGACTTGCGTCGTGGTCAGCCCCTGCGCCACCTGCGCAGTGCTCAACGCCGCCACCTGGGTGACCGACAAGGCCACGATTTGGTCGGTCGTCAACACAGCAATATCACGCGTTTCCATCGCCACCACTTGTGCGGTCGTCAAGCCCAGCCCCACTTGGGCCGTCGTCAGAGCGGCCACCTGCGCGGTGGTCAGCGCAACCACCTGCGCCGTGGTCAAGGCCGTGGCCACCTGTTTCGTGGTCAGTGCCCCGATCTCTGCCGTGGTCATGGCTGCCAGTTGGCTGGTGCTCAGACCCGTGGCTATCTGTGCCGTGGTCAGCGCAGCCACCGCCACCGTACTCAAGGCCGCCACCTGCGCCGTACTCATGCCACGGATTTGGGCCGTAGTCAGTCCAAGTGCCTGCGCCGTAGTCAGAGTCGCTAGTTGGGCCGTTGTCATCGCCTGGCTCACCTGCGCTGTCGTCAAAGCCGCCATTTGCGCCGAGGTCAGCGCAGCCGTCTGCGCCGTGGTCAAGGCCGTCGCCTGGCTGGTCGTCAAAGAGTAAACCTGGGCCGTGGTCAGCGCCGCCACATCGCGGGTTTCTAACACTGCCACCTGGCTGGTGCTCATGGCCCGCAGTTGTGCCGTCGTCAAGGCTGCCGACTGCGCTGTGGTCAGCGCAACCACCTGCGCGGTGGTCAAGGCCTGGGCTATTTGTGCCGTGGTCAGACTGCTCGTCTGGTACGTGCTCAGGGCCGCCACATCCCGCGTCTCCATGGCCGCCAGCTGGTTGGTGGTGAGCCCCGTGGTTAGTTGGGCCACGGTCAATCCTGCCACCTGGGCCGTGGTCAGCGCCACCACCTGGTCGGTCGAGAAGCCTTGGCTGATTTGCGCCGTCGTCAGCGCAGCCACCTGCTTGGTCGTCATCCCGGCCACTTGGGCAGTAGTCAAGCCCTGCGAGACCTGGGCTGTGGTCAGCGCTGCCAACTGCGTCACGGTCAGCGCGGCGATCTGGCTGGTCAGCAGGTTGCTCATTTGCGCCGTGGTGATGGCCGTGAGCAGTTGTGTCATGGTCAACGCAGCCACCTGCTTGGTCGTCATGGCAGCCAGTTGGCTCGTCGAAAGTCCTTGCACTACCTGGGCCGTGGTTAGCACAGCCAACTGGTCCGTGGTCAAGGCCGCTACCTCAGCCGTGGTCAGCGCAGCTACCTGGGCGGTGGTAAGGCCCTTGGCAATCTGGGTGACCGACAGTGCAGCCACTTGGAGCGTAGTCAGAGCCGCCACTTGTCCAGTACTCAGACCCTGCGTCATTTGGGTCGTCGTGAGGGCGTAGACCTGGGCGGTTGTCAGTTTGGCGATTTGCGCCGTTGTCAATCCGGTGTTGATCTGCGCCGTGGTGAGTGCCACGATGCCAGCGGTTGTCAGCGCGGCCACGTCGCGTGTTTCCATCGCCGCAATCTGGGTCGTCGTAAGGCCCTTGGCCACCTGGGCCGTGGTCAAACCAGCCACCTGGTCCGTAGTCAGCGCCACCACCTGGGCAGTGGTCAGTCCGACTACCTGCGCCGTGGTCAACGCGGCCACCTGCGTGGCGCTCAGGGCGGCAACCTCACTGGTCAGCAAGGCAGCAAGCTGGCTGGTGGTCAAGCCAGATGCCATTTGCGCCGTCGTCAGCCCCGCCAGTTGCGCCGTTGTAATAGCTACCCACTGGGCGGTGGTCAGACTCTGAGTCTGGCTGGTGGTCAGCCCGGCAAGCTGCTTGCTCGTGATCGCCGTCAGCTGGCTGGTGCTCAGGCCCACCGTCAACTGATCGGTCGTCAGCGCCGCCACCTGGGCTGTACTCATCGCGGCCACATCTTGCGTTTCCATCGCCCGTATCTGGGCAGTCGACAGGCCTTGGGCGAGTTGCGCAGTTGTCATGGACAGCACCTGGTAGGTGCTCAGCGCCGCAACCTGCGCCGTACTAAGGCCCACGCTCACCTGGGCCGTGGTCAGCGCCGCCACTTGGGTTTTGCTCAATGCGGCCAGGTTGGTCGTTGCCAGGCCTTGGCGTATCTGCGCCGTGGTCAAGACCGCCACCTGATCGGTGGTCAGCACAGCCACGTCGCGGGTTTCCATGGCGGCCACTTGGGCCGTCGTCAGACCCTGCGCCACCTGGGCCGTGGTGAGCGCGGCAAACTGACTCACAGTCATCGCTACCACCTGGTCCGTGGTAAGTCCTTGGGCAATCTGCGTCGTGGTCAAAGCTGCAGCTTGCGCGGTAGACAGAACCGCAATATCACGCGTCCCCATGGCCACCACTTGGGCGGTCGTCAGGCTCTGCGCCACCTGGGCGGTCGTCAGCCCAACCACCTGGGCGGTAGTGAGCAGCGCCACCTGCGCGGTCGTCAGCGTCGCCACCGCAGCGGTGCTGAGCGCGGAAATGTCCAAGCTCGTCATAGCCACCAGAGAGCTAGTGGTCAATCCAGCGGATCCCTGCGCCGTCGTCAAGGCTCTGGCCTGAGCAGTGGTGAGTGCCGCGACCTGGTAAGTACTTAGGCCTTGGTAGATTTGCGTGGTGGTCAGCGAAGCAAGCGCAGCGGTATTCAACGCAGCCACCTGGGCTGTGGTCAGGCTGCTAATTTGCGCCGTAGTCAGACCCAACGAAGCCTGGGCCGTAGTCAAAGCAGCCACTTGCGTTGCCGTCATAACGGCCAGACTGCTCGTAGTCACCTTGGTAAGTTGTGCCGTGGTTAAACCTTGTGCAACCTGTGCCGTCGTGAACGAGACCAATTGTGCTGTGGTCAAGCCGACCACCTGCGCCGTGGTCAATGCGGCCACCTGAGCGGTGGTCAACACTTTGATCGTCGCTGCAGCAAGAGAGGCCACGTCGCGGGTTTCCATAGCGCTCAGCTGCGCGGTGCTCAAGCCTTGCACCACTTGCGCGGTGGTCAGGCCTGCAACCTGGGCCGTGCTCAGTGCCACCAACTGGGCAGTCGTGAGGCCCGCGTTGACCTGGGCCGTCGTTAGCGCGCCCAGTTGGGTCGTTGTCATACCCGCCACTTGGGCTGTCGTCAATGCCTGGGCAATTTGTGCCGTCGTCAGCGCCGCAATTTGTTTCGTGGTCAATGCCGCCACGTCGCGGGTTTCAAAAACCGCTAGCTGCGCAGTGGACAGACCCAGTGTCAATTGGGCCGTGGTCAGCGCCGCCGCCTGGGCCGTGCTCAAGCCCACCAACTGGTCGGTGGTCAAGCCCAGGCTCACCTGCGCCGTCGTCAAGCCCGCCAGCGCTGTGGTCGCCATCGCCGCAATTTGGGCGGTGGTCAAGCCCGCAGCGAGTTGGTTCGTCGTCAGCGCAGCTGCCTGTGCCGATGTCAGCGCAGCCACATCGACCGTCTGCAGGACCAGAAGCTGCGTAGTCGTCAGACCTTGCGCCACTTGGGCGGTCGTCAGCGCAGCCACCTGCGTGCTGGTCAATGCCACCACCTGAGCCGTACCCAGGGCAGCGACTTGCGCCGTGGTCATGGCTGCCACCTGGGTCACCTTGAACGCAGCCACTTGGGCCGTTCCCATCGCGGTTACACGGGTGGTGATCAGGCCCTGGGCTACTTGGGCCGTGGTCAGGCCAGCGACCTGCGCCGTCGTAAACGCCGCCGCCTGGGCGGTTGACAACCCTTGGTACAACTGAGCGGTGCTCAAAGAAGCAACCTGCGCCACGCTCATACCGGCCAACTGGCTGGTGGTCAGGCCCCCACTGATTTGGGCCGTGGTCAGGTAGGCCAACTGGCTGGTGGCCAGCGCAGCCACATCGCGCGTCTCCATAGCCGCCACTTGCGCAGTGGTCAGGCCTTGGGCGATTTGCGCAGTGGTCAAGCTGACCACTTGGGCGGTGGTCAGGGCCACCGTTTGCGCCGTCGTCAGCCCCGCGATCTGCGCCGTAGTGAGTGCTGCCGCCACCAAGACGCTCAGGGCCGCCACATCGCGGGTTTCCATCGCGGCCAGGGTCGTGGCACTCAGGCCATTCGACACCTGTGCAGCCGTCAAAACACCAGCCTGTGCTGTCGTCAGAGCCACCAATTGGCTGGTCGTAAGCGCCTGGCTCAGCTGGGCGGTAGTGAAGGCCGCCACACCTACCAGAGACAGGGCTGCAATCTGCGCCGTGCTCAGACCAAGGTTGATTTGGTCCGTAGTCAAAACAGCCAGCTCGGTTGCGCTCAGCACAGACGCCTGAGCCGTCGTCAGGGCAGCTATCTGGGCCGTCGTCAGACCGCCAGCGACTTGCGCCGTTGTCAGTCCGGCAATGTGCGTCGTCGTCAGCGCCGCTACCTGGGCCGTCGTCAAGCCCTGCGCCACTTGCGTCGTGGTCAACACCTTGACCTGGTTCAGGCTGAGCGCGGCCACTTGCTGAGTGGTCAAACCTGCGGCAATTTGCGCCGTAGTCAGTACCGCCATACCCGCCACCACGATGGCAGCCACCTGGGCGGTCGTCATGGTCGCGATCTGGGCCGTTGTCAGGCCCTGCGAGGCTTGGGCTGTGGTCAGTGCTGCCACTTGGGTAGCGGTCAGTGCAACGGTTTGCGCGGTGCTAAGGCCCTGCGAAATTTGTGCTGTCGTAAGCGCCGCCACCTGGGTCGCTTTCAACGCAACCAACTCGGTGGTCGTCATGGCCCGCAGTTGGGCAGTGGCCAGTCCTTGGGCCACTTGGGTCGCCGTCAGCGCCGCGATCTGGGCGGTTCCCATGGCGGCAATCTGCGCTGTGGTCAAGCCCAGGTTGATCTGCGCTGTGGTCAGGGTCGCCACCCGTGCGGTGGTCAGCAAGGCCACCTGAGCCGTCGTCATGCCAGCCACTTGGTTAGTCGTCAAAGCCGCAAACTGGGTGTCACCAAACGATGCCAACTGCGAAGTCGACAACACCGCCACTGCAGCAGTGCTCAGTGCCGCGACTTGCGCCGTGGTCATGGCAGACGCAATCTGGGTGCTGGTAATGGCAGCCAACTGGGCCGTCGTCAAGCCCTGGGCCAGGTGCGCTGTAGTCAAAGCGGCCACCTGTGTCAGGCTGAGTCCGGCTATGTCCGTTGTCGTCAACGCTGCGAACTGGGCTGTGGTCAGCCCTTGGCTGATTTGCATCGTGGTGATCGCCGCCACCTGGCTGGTGCTCAAGGCCACCAGCTGTGCGGTCGTCAGGCCACCAGACACCTGGGCGGTGGTCAGCGCGGCAATATCACGGGTTTCCATGCCGGCCGCCTGAGCGGTCGTCAGGCCTTGGGCAATTTGCGCCGTCGTCAGAGCCGCGACTTGCGCAGTGGTCAAGGCCGCCACCTGGGCGGTGGTCAGACCTTGGGCGATTTGCGTGGTTGTCAGGCCTTGGGCAAGTTGCGCCGTCGTCAGGCCGGTAATTTGGGCTGTCGTCAGTCCAGCCAATTGGTCGGTCGTCAAGGCCTGCGCCACCTGGGTCGTCGTCAACGCAGCCAGGTCACGGGTTTCCATCGCCACGACTTGCGCGGTGCTCAAGCCCTGGGCAATTTGCGCCGTGGTCAGGGCTGCCGCCTGGGCCGTGGTCAATGCCACAAGCTGGTCGGTTGTCAAGCCAAAGCTCAGCTGCGCAGTAGTCAGGGTGATGAGTTGCGCCGTGGTCAGAGCGACCACTTGCGCCGTAGTCAAGGCCGCCACGTCGCGCGTTTCCAGCACGACGATCTGGGCCGTGCTCATACCCTGCGCCACTTGCGCCGTAGTCAAAGCCGCTACCTGAGCCGTAGTCAGCGCAACCACTTGCGCCGTGGTCAAGCCCAGATTCACCTGCGCCGTGGTCAGGGCTGCCACCGCCGCGGTGCTCAGCGCTGCTACGTCCTGGGTCTCCAGGGCCGCAATTTGCGCGCTGGAGAGTCCCTGCGCGGCTTGTACCGTGGTCAATGCAGCAGCCTGGGCCGTCGTCAAGGCCACCACCTGGTCGGTCGTAAGGCCCAGGTTGATTTGGGCCGTGGTCAGAACAGCAATTTGATCCGTCGTCAAGACGGTTTGCTTCATCGTCAAGGTGTTCGGGGCGTAGCTGCTCAGCGTGGCAATGCCAGCCGTCGTCAACGCCACCACCTGCGCCGTGGTCAAGCCAGCCGCGATCTGTGCCGTGGTAAGGGCGTTCACCTGGGCGGTGGTCAGCGCTGCAATATCCGCTGTGGTCAGGGCTGCTATTTGCGCCGTCGTCAGGGCGTTAGTCACCTGTGCTGCGGTGAAGCCTTGGGCGACTTGCGCCGTCGTCAGTGCAGCGATTTGCGCCGTCGTCATGACCGCCAGGTCGCGCGTCTCCATGACCGCGATCTGGGAGGTCGTAAGGCCCTGAGCGACTTGCGCTGTGGTCAGATTGGCCACCTGTGCCGTGCTCAGCGCGACCACGTCATCGGTCGTCAGGCCCAGGCTCACCTGTGCGGTGGTCAAGGCAGCAATCTGGTCGGTGGTCAGACCCAAGCTTATCTGGGCCGTTGTCATGGCCGCAATGGCTGCTGTGGTCAGCGCAGCCACCTGCGCCGTCGTCAGCCCCAGGTTGACTTGCATGGTCGTCAGCGCGGCTACGTTGGCCGTGGTCAGCGCAGCGACATCGCGGGTTTCCATGGCTGCGATTTGCGCCGTGGTCAGTCCCAGTGCCACTTGGGCCGTGGTCAAGACAGCCACCTGGGCTGTGGTAAGCGCCACGACCTGGTCGGTAGTTAGGCCGGCGTTGACCTGCGCTGTCGTCAGGTTAGCGACTTGCGCCGTGGTCAGAGCCGCCACTTGGGCCGTGCTCAGACCAAGGTTGATCTGGGCCGTCGTCAGAGCCACGACACCATCGGTGGTAATCGCCGCTACCTGGGCCGTCGTCAGCCCCGCGCTCACCTGGGCTGTCGTCAGGGCCGCTACCGCTGCCGTGGTCAAAGCAGCCACCTGCGCTGTC
>Ga0214919_10001283_pt1 | contig 41575 bp, 40 predicted proteins | sample LL1503_MetaG_FD_177994 | JGI IMG/M metagenome (GOLD analysis project Ga0214919, IMG submission 177994) | Freshwater microbial communities from Lake Lanier, Atlanta, Georgia, United States - LL-1503 | ecosystem: Environmental > Aquatic > Freshwater > Lake | place: USA: Georgia | collected... | reverse complement strand
TAGTTAATATATTTTTTTCATATATAGAAATAGCTTCTTTTATTATTTTTAATAAATACATATTTTTTAATTATATTTTTTTTATAAAAAAAGTGAGAATTTTAAATTATATTTAGGTGTAATATGATATAAAGTTAATATGATGAAAATAAATATATATAAATGGCACTAATAATTGATGTTGAAACAACTGGTCTACCAATAAGAAATGCTTTAAAATATGGTGAATTTCCACCTTATGAAAAACTAAATTTGTATGATACATCACGAATTGTACAAATTACTCTAATGTTATGTAATGAAAAATTAGAAGAAGTCGAATTAAAAGACTTTATAATAAAAGCTGATAACTTTTCTATTAATAATTCTTCATTTCATGGTATTACAAATGAAATATCAGAAAATAAAGGAGTTCCTTTTTCAGAAGTAGTAGAAGTAATTAAATTTTATTTACCCAAAATATCACATATAATAGCACATAATCTAAATTTTGATATTTCTATTTTATGCAGTGAACTATACAGACTTAATATGCATTCAATAATATCTGAAATAAAATCTAAAGGAATGATTTGTTCAATGAAAGATACAAAAAATATAGTTAAATCAACTAATAATTATGGTATTAAAGATCCATCGTTAAAGGAATTATACTATTTTGTGTTTCAAAAAGATATGGAGAATGCACATAATTCCAAATATGATGTTATTAATCTACATTTATCAATAAAGAATTTATTTGATAATAATAAATTAAATTATAAATTCAATTAATTTATTTCTCTCGAAGTTAAAAGTATAAATTCCTTACCGTTGTAGAATTTAAAAAAAATTAAATATATATATATATTATGAATCCTAATTTTTATCAAGTGGCAAAATTAAGTAATGATAATGAAGAAGACGAAAGTGAAACTTATTTTAATGATGATAATGAAGAATTTTTAGAATTTAAAAATAATGTAAAAGAATGGTTATTATTAGACGATGATATAATTACACTTCAAAATGCAATTAAAGATAGAAAAGTAAAAAAAAATGAATTAACTCCTAAAATATTAGATTATATGGAAAGATATGAAATTAATGATTTAAATACAAATAATGGAAAAATTAAATTTACTAAATCTTTACAAACAAAACCACTAAATAAACAATTTCTAATATCTAGATTAGGTGATTTCTTTAAAGATTTTAGTAAAGGAGAAAAAGCTGCATCTTTTATATTAGAAAATAGAGATAAAGAAGAAAAATTAAAATTGAGAAGGGTTCATAATAAAAAAGAATTAAATATATAAATTTTAGAAAATTTATTTATAGATTAAATATATATTAAATGAAAGGCGATCAATATTATAAAAACTTTATTAAAAATATATCTAATAAAAAGATTTTTTTAATACAAGTTTTTGCAAATCTTATTCTTCAAGTTTTTATAGCTTTTATCGTTTTATTATTAGCTGAAAATTACAACTTAATTCATGATAAAATTATACTTATTGGATTAGTATTTTTAATATTCTTGTTAATAATTTTAATGTCATTCGTTAAAAATACTATTATTAGATTTATTTTATTCTGTATATTTTCTAGTTTAGTTGGTTTAATGTTATCTTATAAGATGGATAAAAATAATATTGAACAGGCAGAAATATCAAAAAAAGCATTTATAACTACTATTTGTATATTTATATTTATGGTATTTTATTCATTCTTTTTAATTTATTTTGGTATAAAGATTCCTTATCTAGTAGGAATTGCTCTATTTATTATATTATTACTTATTATTATTTTTATGTTTATTGTAAGTATAACTGGAAAATATCCTTTTTATCATAAGGCTATTTCTGGTGCTATTATATTATTATTCTCAATATTTATTGGATATGATACAATAACTATTATGGATAGAGATTATACAGGTGATTTTGTAGCAGCTAGTCTTGACTATTTTATTGATTTATTAAATATATTTTCAAGTGCTAAAAATATAATGTAAATATAAAGTGTTATTACGAATAAATATATAGTAAATTATAAAATAAAAATGTTATCTAAAATTATTTCATCAAATTTAATTAATTATAATGTATTAAGACCAGTAAATCCATATAATTTAGATATAGATTATATGAATCTTTCTTTACACGTAAATGATTATTTACGATCTAGAATGGATTATTATAAAGATTCAACTTCTAAAAATTTAATTATTGAAAGTCAATTTTCAGAATGGTGGTTAAAATCTTGTTCTAATGGTCGAAGAATTAACGGTAATAAAGGAATGGATATCATTACCAAACAAAATATGGCAATTGACTCATCCTGCTTATGTATTACAGGTGATTATACAAATGTTAAATCAATAATAAGTTATTATAAAATAGATGATGAATATAAAGATGTAAAAATAAATTTGTACAATAAAATTAATAATTTTTGTGATAAATATAAAATATCAAAACTATATTATTGTATATTTATATCAGATAATAAAAATGTATATTTATCAACTTTTCAATTTAATATTAATAATATACAAAATTTATTACTAAATGATAAAAGTAATAATATAATTTATTTAGATAACTTTATTGATCCAAAATATGGTTATGTTAAATTAAATTTACAACAGAGAAGATTAGAATTAAGATTAAATAGTAATGTTATTAATAAATTTAATACACTCTGTTTATTTTAATTCATTATATATTCTTTCTCCTGTTATTATTTGATTTTTCATTAATTCATCTATTAAAATATTTATTATATCTTTGTTTTTTTTTATTATAATAAATGCTTCAGAGTATGCATCATTTATTAAATTTAATATTTCTTGATCAACTTTTTCAAGTGTATTATCAGAATATATATTATTATTTTCACCATAGAATATTTGTAAATCTAATGATCCAAAACCATAATTATATACCATTCTTCTAGCAAGTGAATTTGCTTCTTTCAAATCTTGTGTTGAACCTAGTGAAACATTCTCTTCTCCATAAAATACATTTTCAGATGCTTTTCCACCTAAACTAATTATTAATTTTTTTTTCATTAAATCTTTTGTATATAAACCACCATCAATTATTTCAGGTCTTTCACTAAGTAATGTATAACCTCCTGCTCCATCATAAGTAGACTGAATACTTACTTTTGATAATTCAAAATATTCTCTAAAATAAGCTGTTGTAATTGCATGTCCTAATTCATGAATTGCTACTCTTTTTTTTATATCTTCCTCTCTAACATCAATCTTTTTTATTATTCCTACAACTATTTTTTCAATAGCATCTTCTATATTTTTTTGAGTAATTACTTTTTGTTTTAATCTAGCTGCATTAATAGCTCCTTCATTAATTAAATTTTTAATTTGAGCACCTGAAAATCCAGCTGTTAATTCTGATAAAAGATTAATATTTATATTTATTGTATTTTTATTATTAATATATAATTTTAATATCTCTTTTCTAGATGGTTTGTCAGGCAATGGAATTTTAATTATCCTGTCAAATCTTCCAGGACGAATTAACGCTTGATCTAATGTATCCTTTCTATTAGTAGCAGCTAATACAATAACTCCTTTATTTTCTTTAAATCCGTCCATTTCTGCTAATAACTGATTTAAAGTTTGTTCTCTTTCATCATTTGCACTATTTAATATATTTCCTCTCTGTTTTCCTATGGAATCAATCTCATCTATAAATATAATACATGGAGCATTATCTCTTGCTTCTTTAAATAAATTACGTACTTTTAATGAGCCAACTCCAACAAATACTTCTATTAGTTCACTTGCTGAAATAGAAATAAAGGTTACATTAGATTCACTTGCAATTGCTTTAGCTAATAATGTTTTACCTGTGCCTGGTGGTCCTTCTAATAAAATACCTTTTGGCATTATTGCTCCTACATCATCATATATAGTACTATTTTTAAAATATGATACTATTTCAGTACATTCTTCAAATACTTCTCGAGATCCGGCCCAAGAGGATAAAGATATATTTTCGAATTTAATAATATCTGCTTTTTTACCACTTTGAAATAAAGGAGGCAATTGTTGCATTGGGAAATTTTGATTTCCAGAATTCCTAAAAAATCTTATGATAAATCCAATTAAAAAAAATATAATTATAAAATCAAATGCATTAGATGCTAAATTAATAATTGTCTTAATTGGATTAATATTTTCTTGAATTATGCTATTTATATGATTCTTATGAGATAAATCAAGTATGGTATTAGATAAAATTGGATTTGATGTTGTAATAGTTTCATATCCATTTTCATTATTTGTATATATATTTTTTAAATCATCTGAAAAATAAATATTATTGATATTATGATTTTCAATATTATTCATTAATGATTCTAATGATATTTTCTCTCGATTAAGATTAAGTTTTGTTATAATTTTTGTATGTTTATTATTCCAAAATGCATTTGTAAATTGACAATTTATTAAAAATAAATTTAATAGTGTATATAATTTCATTATTTTTTATATATAAAATAGGGAATATATTTTTATATATAAAATTTCGTAATATCATATATAAAATATTATTATATTTAATTATTAAATGATTAAAACAGATTTTTTAAATAAATATACTAAATATGTAATTTTTAGATCAAGTGGAAGATTAGGTAATGCAATATTTAGATATTTAGCATCCATATTATTTTGTATAAAATATAATTTTGAATTTATATTAGAAGAAAATTTTAAAGAAAATTTTATTTTTTATAAAGGAGTTGATTCTCCTGGAAATGATATAGGATTTATAAATGATTCAAATATTGAATTATTAAAAGATAAATGTGATAAAAATAACTTATCAGGTGGATTTAATACATTAGGATTTATTAAATCAACTATTAATATAGACTTATTACAATCAAATGAATTTATTAATAATTTTAATGATCATGGATTATATCTTAAAAATTATATTTATGTTAATGATAATAATTTTTTCGATTTCTATTATAATACTTCCGATTTAAATCAAAATATTATAATGGATGGATTTTTTCAATTTGATAATATATATACTGATAATAAAAATAAAATATTAGAATATATAAATAAATATAATCATACTATTAAAACCGATGATAATCAATATTTTTTAATAAGTGATTTATTTAATGAATTAAATGAATCAAAGAAATATGATGTTTCTATTCATATTAGAATAGCTGATTTTAAAGATAGAGAAGATTTTATTGAATATAAATATTTAGAAGAATTATTTAATAATAATTTTCATAAATATATAGATAAAAAAATAGCATTAGTTTGTTCTGTTCCAAATGACGATTATAATAATATATATATAAATAATTGTTTAGAATGGTTCAATAATAAAAATTTTAATATTACTCTAGAATCAAATAATACAATAGAAGATTTTCTGATAATGAAGAATAGTAAAATATTAATATGCTCAAATAGTACATTATCATGGTCTGCTGCTTATTTATCAGATGAAATAGATATATGTTATATGCCAAATTATTCATTTTATCAAATAGATAATAGAATTACTTATTTTAAATATCCTATAATGAATACTGTTTTATATAAAGTAAATGAAATTAGTTCTTTAAAATTAAAAGTAATAATATTAACATTAGAAAATTATACTGACAGAACCAATAATATAAAGTTATTAATAAGTATTTTTAAACAAATTGGTATAGAAGTTGAAATCTTTTACGGAGTTGATGGAAATGATATAAAAATATATAATACTGAAATAGATCATATTAAACTTTTATATTATAAATTTCAAACTTTTTATTATAATTCTACTATAAGATTAAATAAGTTACCAATGAAATTAGGTGAATTTGGTTGTTCATGGAGTCATTTAAATATTTATAATAAATTATTAAATGATAATAATTTTGATAAGTATTTAATTTTAGAAGATGATGCTAAATTAAATAGTACGTTAAATTATTTAGTACAACATTTATTAAATATACCAGATAATTTTGATATATGTCATCTTGGAGAGAGTACCTATTATCCTTTTCATAAAAATAATAAAATAAATGATTTATTCTATAATATACATAAAAAAAGTTTTAATAATCTAACATCATATATTATTTCAAAAAATGGATCTTATAAAATTATTCAATATACAAATAATTATATAAATATACCTGCTGATGATATTTTGTCAATAATGAATTATTTTAGTATTTATAATTTTAATGTATGTGTTCCTGATAAATATATATTTCATCAATATAATTGTAAATCAATAATAAATAGCATAAATTAAAATAATATTTATTATAAAATTTATTTATATATTGTTAATATATGAGTTATAACAGTGGTTTACCAAATTATATTCCTGTTAAAAATAGATATGATTTTGAATATGATATTTATGCATATTATAATCAATACTATGCAACAGCTGCTGAAACTCAACAAAGAAGAATAATGAGAAATTATTTAAGTAATCAACAAACCATAAAACAATATAATAAAAATCCATTTATAAATAATAAAAGTAAAAAATTTAATTTTTTATATACTTATGGACAAACTTATATGATAGTTGAAGATAATTTAAAAGAAAATATTGTTATGTATATTTTAATAAAAAATAATTGGTGTCCATTTAAGAAATTTTCTACCAAAACGGAATGTACACAATTTATAGATTTTATTAAGTCGAGAGCATTAAAAAGTTATCCATAAATTATATTTGATGTTTCTAAATAAAAAGGAATATTTTTTTTATTAATTGTTATTATTAAAAGTGATTTTTTATTATTAATTGATTTTTCAATTATCTCTATAAATATATTATTAATATTTAATATAGTTGACGATGATATAATTAATAAATATATATCAATTATATCATCCTCAAATATATTATTATCCAATGTAAAGTCATATTTAAATATTTTATCTCTCATTAAATTATGTTGATCATAATTATATGTAAAATTTTCTTTATTATTAGATATTATTAATTTAATATTATCAATATCTTTTGAATTTAAACTAAATTTTATTTTATAAGAATATTCTTTTTTTGAAATAAAAGAATATTTAAGATATTTATTATCGGTATTTAATATTATATTTTCTTTATTCTCTTTTAAAATAATATTATTTGTTATAGTAACAATATCTATTTTTTTTTCATTGATTAATTTTAATATATTTGGATCTAATTCATCATAATTTATTTTTTTTTTAATATGATAATTTTGGTATATATCTTTTAAATTTAGAGTTGGTTCAGATTTATTAGGTTTACTATTTTTTAGTTTGATATTTGATTTATACTTATTTAGTAATTTATAAATTATATATATTACACAATTATATATAATAAATTTTGATAAAACCATATTATATTAATATATATATTTCATATATATAAATGTATATATATTTCATATATATAAATGTATATATATTTCATATATATAAATGTATATATATTTCATATATATAAATGTATATATATTTCATATATATAAATGTATATATATTTTTTACTTATTAGGTCTTAAAGTTTCTCTTTTTTTTAATTCATTATCAAATAGTATCCGAGGACCTTCTTCATATTTCATTGCTTTTTCAATATCTCGAATTCCTTTTACTAATTTAAATAATCCTGGAATAATTTCTATTGAAGAAGATTGATCTGAACCCCAATCTGAATGACTTAAACAAATATGTCTCTCTATACCATCTATTCCAAAAGCACATGCCGCAAAAGATGTTACCAATCCATATTCATGCCCAGACCAATAAATTTGTTTTGTTGGATATTTTTTTTTCAACCAAGAAATATATTTTAAATTTAATTCTTCATAAGGAGCTGGATAACAACTATTGGTATGCATTATTATATCAGGATCACACTGTTTAACACATTCTTCTATTTCCTCTTCAGTACTCATTCCAGTGCTTATCATAAATAATTTAAATTTTTTTCTTGCATAAGTACATAATTCTAAATCTGTTATAAGTGCACTTGGAATTTTACCCATATCCGTATATTTGCACATAAGATCAACAGATGGAATATCCCATACTGATGCAAAAAAGATGACTCCTATCTCTTTTGCATATTCATACAACTCTTTTATTTGTTCTTCATTAAATTCTATTTTATATTTATATTCTAAATAAGTCATTTTACCCCATGGTGTATCTTTCTCTTTATTTTTTTGCTCTTCTGGAACACATAAATCAGGTGTTCTCTTTTGAATTTTTACATAATCAACTCCTGCAAATTTTGCTAATAACATCATTTTTTTACATGTTTCTAAACAACCATTATGATTAATACCAATCTCTGCTATTACTTTTACCATTTTTTTGTATATAATATATTTAATTTGTCTTTATATTATATTTATTTTTATAAAAAGGATTGGCTATTAAAAATAAATATAATATATAAACAATTTGTATTCAATATTTAATTTAATAGTATTATGCAATAATTAGTTACACTGTTAATCTTCTTTTTATATTAATAATATAAGGACTTGCTAATCTACTTAACATTGATTCTGTTTTTACTTTAACTTTTTTAACATTGTTAAATGTTTTAATATTATTTAATAATTTAAAATTTTTTGGAATATTATTACTCTTAAGTTTTTTTTCAGAAGAATGGTCTATAATTACACTTTTAGAAAATGATGGTTTATCATTGTTATTTTTTTTTTTTTTATATTCATATCCGCCTCCATTATGTATTTCATATCTACCTCCAGGTGCTTCCATCATATATTTTCTTCCATTCAACATTGAATTTTCCCATGCTCTATTACTATATTTTTTTCCTTCTTTTTTCTCTCTATTTTGTCCACTTTCTGTACAACCTTTACATTGATAGTCTTCTTTATAATCACAATCATTATGTGTTTTATGTTGCCATATTAAAAGACCAATCCAACTTTCTGAATCATCTGTAATTTCAATATATTTTTTATATATACTTGAACAATTAATTAAACATCCTCCTAATGTTTCTGGAATATATAAACTAATTTTATTATTATGTTTATTTTTAAGATAAATTAGATATTCTGTAACTTTTTTTTTAATAATATCTGAATTAAATAAAGTCTTTCTTTCTTCAATTGTCATATTTGTATAACTTCTTTTAAGATGATATCCTGATAATACTAAATTTAATAAACCATTATAAGGTTCAAAACTAATTAATCCTATTAATTTTTGATATATATAAGATTTTTCACGATAAATTCCACCATCAATTGATAAAAATGATTTTGGAAAAGAAGAATCATTTTCAGATAACATAGTAATAATTGCTTTTGCACAATATGTTTTACCTGATGCAGATGGACCGAATCCCATTATTAATCTTGTTTTATTATTAGATGATGTATTATTATTAGATAGTGGATTATTATTAGATGATGGTTTTTCAAAAAATTCAAATGTAAATTTATCTTTATCCATTTCCCAATTTCCATCTAAATCTTCAATAGTACCATTTAATATAAATTTTACTGATAAATTATTTATGCTAACTAAACTATTTGATATAATATTTAACATATATAACGTTGATTCTATTTCTTTCTTAAATAATAATGAAATGTCCTCACATGCTCTACTACAATATATCCATCCAGTAGATTCTTTTTCTTTAATGTTATTTAATCCTTTTAATATTTGTCCATTTAATTGATTATCTATATCTAATATATTTTTATTAGTTACATTTTGAGATGTTCCGAATAATTTAACAAATAATTTTTTTATAAATTTATTATTAGAATTCTTATTAAGATTTAAACTATTATTATGGTTTAATGCTATATTAATATTACTGATTGAATTATTATAGTTTCTATTAAGAATTAAACTTTTTTTATTACGGATTAAACTATTTTTAGTATATGTTGAATTAGTATTATTAAGTGTTGAAACATGTTTAATATTAGTTAAATATGAAATATTAATATTAGAGAAAAAATCTAAAATTTTGTTAGAATTCATTTATATATATAATTACATCCAATATATTATTATTTTCAGAAAAATGTTTAAATTAAATAAATATTTTTCTTAAGAATTTTATGTTTAATTTAAACGTACTTAATAAAAAAAAAGTTTAAGAATATCTCTAAATTTAAAATATATTGTTAAAGTTAGAAAGACTTATTTATATTTATTTATAAATTTTAAAGAATGATTTAAAGATTTATTAATATCTTTTATTTGTTATTTTTTCTAAACATTGTCTAATATCATCAATTATATTTTTATGATTTAATTTTTTAAATTCAGTTTTTAATTTATTAAATATTAATTCTATTGGATTAAATTCAGGTGAATATGGTGGATTATAAATTAAATTTATATTATGCTTTTTAGAGAATTCTTTAACTATTTTAGAATGATGTATTCTTGCATTATCTTGTACTAAATTTCTATTTTTTAATTTATATTTAATTGAGTCTATAAAATATAAATAAATTTTAGAATTTACTGATCATTTAATAATTATAGATTTAATCGAATCTTTAGAAATAGAAGATAAAAGTTTATATCTTTCTTTATTTTTGAATATTTTGTTATTTTTAAAATTTCTTTTCCTTTTTCAGAGTATCCATAATTAAAAATATCATTAACACAAAATGAAGTTTTATTTATAAACTCTGATTCTTAAAAAATTTCTTCATTTACTTTTTTTGAGAATTTATATCTTATTTATTCTATTTTATCAATATCTTTACAAGCAACTCTAATGTTATATTATTTTCTTTTAAAATTCTACAAATAGTTGATTTAGATATTTCTTTATTAATAAAATTATAAATATTATCAAGTAAACATCCTTCATTTTTAAATACAAAATTAATAATTTCAAATGTATATTTATCTTTTTTATTAGAATCATGTAATTTTTTATTTTTTTCAGTTGTTTCTTTTTTTATAGGTTTTTTTTTATTTATTATATTATTACTGTATAATAATAGCCATCTTTTAAGAGTTTGTAAAGAAATATTTATTAAACTAATATTATTTAAATATTAATTTATAAATAAATTTATAATATCCAAATTATATGTCATATTTATAATAAATAAATTTATTATAAATATTTTAAACATTTTTTGTGAAATTTTAACCATTTTTCTGAAAATAATAATATATAACATTTTTCACGATAAATTCCACCATCAATTGATAGAAATGATTTTGGAAAATAAAGGTCTGTATTAGATAACATAGTTATAATTGTTTTTGCAAAGTATGTTTTACCAGATGCAGATGGACCAATTCCCATTATTAATCGTGTTTTATTGTAAATTGATGTATGATTATTAATAATTTCAAATGTAAATCTATCTTTGTCTTTTTCCCATTTTCCATTTAAATCTTTAATAGTACCATTAAATATAAATTTTACTGATGATTCTTTATCTATACTAACTAAACTATTTGATATAATATTTAACATATATAACGTTGACTCTATTTCCTCTGCAAATAATAATGAAATACCATCGCATGCTCTACTACAATATACCCACCCAGTAGATTCTTTTTTTTTAATTTTACTTAATCCTTCTAATATATATTTATTTAAACGAGTATCTATATCTAATATATTTTTATTATTTATACTATTTGATATTCCAAATAATTTTACAAATAATTTTTTTATAAATTTATTATTATAATTTCTTTTTAGATTTGAATTATTATTAGTAAGGGTTAGTGGTGTATTACGGTTTAAATTATTTTCAATAGGAGTTAAATTATTATTAGTTAAATATGAAATATTAATTTTAGAGAAAAAATTTAAAATTTCTTTTGAATTCATTTATATATATAACTATATTAAAGATAATGTTCTTTAATTTAATTCTTTAATTTTGTAATTGATAATAATATCTCTCAGGTATCAAGTTTTATTATTTCTACTTAAGATACTATACAAATTCTTATAAAAATAGGAGAATAATAAAATATGGATAGTTCTATAAAATTATATTTATTTTTATAAAAAGTATCGGCTATAAAAAAAAGGTTCATGCTATTTTGAAAAAAAGGATGAGCTACTATTTTTAATTTTAGTAATTTTTAGAGTAGCTCATCCTTTTTTAGAAAATTTTAATAAAATATTTTTACCTGCGTTTTTTTTACCTGCGATTTTTACCTGCGTTTTATATTTTATTTTATTTATATTTAATATTTATTCTTTATATTATTGAATAAAATAGTATATTTGATTAAAATAAAAATCATTGATACTAAAACGCAGGTAAAAACGCAGGTAAAAACGCAGGTAAAAATATTTTCAAAAAATTTCGTCGATTTCAAAAAGTTTTTTTGAAATTAAAAATTATTTTTTTTTAAATTTTTTTTTTCAAAAAAACTTTTTGAAATCGTTTTTTTTTCGAAAATATTTTTACCTGCGTTTTTACCTGCGTTTTTACCTGCGTTTTAGTATCAATGATTTTTATTATTTTATAATAAATTTAATATATCAATTATTTGATCAATATTTATAAAATTTTAAATTAAAAATTTATAAAACGCAGGTAAAAATCGCAGGGAAAAAAAATCGTAGGGAAAAATATTTTATTAAAATTGGATAAAAAGGATGAGCTACTCTAATTTTTACTAAATTTAAAAATAATAGCTCATCCTTTTTTTCAAAAATAGCATGAACCGCTTTTTTTATAACCGATGCTTTTTTTTTAAATTAAGTAAAAATTAGAGTAGCTCATCCTTTTTTAGAAAATTTTAACAAAATTTTTTCCCTACGATTTTTTTCCCTACGATTTTCCCTACGATTTATATTTTTATATTTTTTAGAATTAAGAGTTATTCTTAATTTTATTGATTAAATATATATATATAAACAAAAATAAAAATCATTGATATAAAATCGTAGGGAATTTCCTAGGGAATTTCCTAGGGAAAAATATTTTTAAAAAATTTCATCGATTTCAAAAAGTTTTTTTGAAATTAAAAATTATTTTTTTTTAAATTTTTTTTTTCAAAAAAACTTTTTGAAATGATATATTTTTTCTATTTTTATTTTCCCTAGGAAATTCCCTACGATTTTCCCTACGATTTATATCAATGATTTTTATTTTTATATTTGTTTAAAATACTATTGATATATTATTGTACATATTATAAATAATTTATTTAAACATTTTAAATCGTAGGGAATTTCCTAGGGAAAAAAAAATCGTAGGGAAAAAATTTTATTAAAATTGGATAAAAAAGGATGAGCTACTCTAATTTTTACTAAATTTAAAAATAGTAGCTCATCCTTTTTTTTAAAAATAGCATGAACCACTTTTTTATAACCGATGCTTTTTTTTTTAATTAAGTAAAAATTAGAGTAGCTCATCCTTTTTTATAAATTTTTAACAAAATTTTTTTCCCTACGATTTATATTTTTATACTTTTTAGAATTAAGAGTTATTCTTAATTTTATTGATTACAAATATATATATAAATAAAAATAAAAATCATTGATATAAAATCGTAGGGAATTTCCTAGGAAAAAATATTTTCAAAAAAATTTTTTGAAATCGTTTTTTTTTCGAAAATATTTTTACCTGCGTTTTTACCTGCGTTTTAGTATCAATGATTTTTATTATTTTATAATAAATTTAATATATCAATAATTTAATCAATATTTATAAAATTTTAAATTAAAAATTTATATAACGCAGGTAAAAATCGTAGGGAAAAAAAATCGTAGTGAAAAATTTTTTATTAAATTTTAATAAAAAAGGATGAGCTACTCTAATTTTTACTTAATTTAAAAATAGTAGCTCATCCTTTTTTTCAAAAATAGCATGAACCGCTTTTTTTATAGCCGATCCTTTTTTTAAAAATTTAATTAATAATTTATTTAATTTAAAAATATATTTATAATTATTAATAAATAATTGAAATGATAAATTATAAATGTAAAAGATGCAATTTTACTTCAAAATATTATAATGATTTATATAGACATATAAACAAGAAAAAAATATGTGTAAAAAATTTAGAAGCTTACAGCTATTCTGATGAAGAATTGTTTAAATTATCATTAATTCCATATTTTGATGATTTACAAAATATAGATATAAATTTATTAAAAAATACAAATAATAATATTGTAAATAAAACTAAATTTTTAGAAATATTAAAAAATATTGATAAAAATAAATTAAAGGAATGTATTTTTTGTAATAAAAAATTTACTAAAGTTATAGATTTAAAAAATCATATGATATTAGAATGTCTCTCTATTGAATCATCAAATATTAATCTAACTTTAAATAATAATTCAAATAATAATGTTAATTCTAATAATACAAATAATATAAATATAAATAATTTAACAATAAATAACGTAAATACTCCAATATCTTTTGATCAAGATTGGGATGTTTCTCATTTATCTATTGCTGAAAAAGAATCTTTATTATTATCAATGTATCAATATATAAAAACATTAGATTCTATATTAAAAAATAAAAATAATCAAAACGTTCTTATTGATAAAGATTCTAATTCAGGATTAGTATATCAGAATAATAATATTGAAAAAATGAATATAAATGAAATATTTAATAAATCTTTTGATAAAATATATAGTAGTTTGAATAATTTCTGTGAAGATATTAATAATAATAATATTTATCAACTAGATCCTGATATTATAAATGAAAAAAAAGTTATGATTAAGGATAAATATGAAGATTATCAGGAAAATAATATTATAAAAAAAAATGTTAATAATCTTATTAATAATTCTTTTGATAAAGTTAAAGAACAAACAAATGAAATATTTAAAAATATTGATGAAGAAAATAATAAATTATTAAGTTATTAAATAAATATTTTTTATGTCTATATAAAAATAAAATATATATAATTTATAAAATATAGAAATGTATATTTTAACTAAATTTCTAAATTACTTAAATATTTACACAATTAATAATAATGTATTTAATAATGCAGTTAATGATATATTTAATAATAATAATGATCATCATATAAATTATTTAGAATCAGGATTATTTTATTATTATTATTATAAAATTGGTTTAGATGATATTGAAAAAGGATTATTTAATTATAATAATATTACTATTACTGAAAAAAATATTTTTTAATATCATATATTTTCATCATTGTTTTTCATTACACATGATCCATCTTCTTCATATGTAAAAATATTAATAGAATGTAAATAATCTAATAAATTATCTATTAATTTATCAATACTATTGTTAATTGATAAAAAATAAAGATTATCATATTTATCATTCATACTTTTTAATGACATTGACGCTTCTCTTGTAGGAGGTAAATTACTTAAATATATACCAATACATTTTCTTTTTTCAATACTAGAAATCTCAGATACACATAATATAAAATGATTTATCTGAGAGACAGATGGTTTACTTTTCATATATTTATCCTGTATGCATATATTCAAATCATCCGTTAAAATAAGATGGTCAATACCAGAGATATTAGATCCATATCTATTACGAATTTCTCTTTCAGAAAAAATAGTATAATTTGTAAATTTTAAATTTTTATGAACATCGTTTTCAAATAAAATACCTTTTGTTTGAGGACTATTTATCATTTTATTTGATAATTACTATATATATATATTTTATATATAATAATCATCAAATAATCATTTTTTTTTTACTATATATATATTTTATATATAGTAATAAAATACCATCATTTTTTATTACATATTTTATATTTAAATATAAAATATATATATTTATAATTATAAAATGAGTAAGAATAATTTTAAACCAAAAATAGTTTGTATAATGCCAGTTTGGGATGAACAGAATATGATTGGATTAGCAATAGCAAGTAGTAAAGATATAGTATATCAATATATTATACTTATTCAAAATGGCATTGATAAGACTAAAGAAGTGGTGGAATATTGTAAGAAATTATGGAATTTAAATATGATTATTATTGATTCTGAACTTAAACTACGTGATAGAAAAAAATATGCTATTGAAATATCTAAAAACTATGCTGAGTATTATTTAATGCAAGATGGAGATGAAATATTTTTTACTAATACTGATTTAGAAAATGATTCTAAAAATATATTAAAACTTATTGATAATGAATATACTTTTGGTTTAACATCTATTGTTTTTTTAGAAAAAGATTTAATTCATACACCAAAAGATGAAGAACAAATTTGGTTAGTACCTCATCCATTTTTTTTTAAAAATACTCCTGATATTTATTTTCCTGAAATAGGTGATATGCCATCTTACGATCCAAATAAATCTTATCATAAAATTTATAATACAGGAATCAAATCTAAACCATTTAAGTTTGATGCTAAAATAAAAAATTTTAGAAGAATATTTTTAAGAGAAGTTTTTACTCCATGGCATGATAGTAATTATAGTGGAACGATAGAAGAATATGCTGATAAATATCATTATACTGTTAAATGGTATAGAGAAAATATTGATAAAAATTTAGAATTAGATGAAATTATAAATAGATATGAAAATCATATTTGTTCATCAGATGAAGAAAATTTTAGATGGCATAAAATATATGATGAAAATAAGTATTTTGAATATCCTGAAATTATTAAAAAATTTATCTCTTTTGGTAAATTAGAAGGTATAAAAAATTTAGAAGATTTACATTATTTAGATAAATTGTAAATATTTTTTATTTTTAATAGAATTAATTAAATTTCACTTAAACAAGAATCAAAATAAGTCTAATAAAAGGTAGACATAATGGGAAGAATATTGAACATTATATAGTAATTATTTATAAAATTTTAAGAACTGGCATTCAATGGAAACATATAAATAGTCCATTAAAGTATACAAGATATTATAAAAAATTTATTAAATTGAATAAAAGTAATCTTTTTCAAAATTTTTACATAGAAAGTATAATTAGTAACGAATTATTATGACTGAAATAGAAAAGAAAATAAAATAAAGTAAAGTTTATATTGTAATTACTAAAAATGATATTTTTTAGAAATGTGTTTAATTACATATAACATACGTGATATTAATTTAGTTGAAGATACATTAGATGATATAAAGATAAAAATAGTTGGTACTAGATTAGTCAATGATAAAAGATATATTTCTAAAAAATTAAAAAAAAATTAATAATAAATTTAAGAGATAATTCTAAAGAATTTTTAAATGAGCATGAAAAAATATTTTTAAAAAGTAAACATATTATAGAAAATACTATCGCATTGTTAAAAAATAATGAGAAACTTATAAATAGATATGAATTACAAGCATTAAATTTTAAATAGAATTAGTACTTATCATTTATATTGTTAATAACGGATTGATATAAAAATTTAGATTATTATAATTTATTAATTTTAATTATTCTACCACTAAGATATATAATTTGGATATTATAAATATTATTATTAAAAAAATAAGAATTTTAAATTAATTTTATGTGTAATAATTTTTATAGTGTATTTATTTAATTTTAAAACTTTTTTTTTATTTTAATATACTCAATTTTTAAATAATATTTTAATTAATTAAATCATTGTTCTATACTGCATTATAATTTAAATACTTACTACTCTAAATTATTAATTTTATAATTAAATAATTATAATTAATTGCCTTAAATCATCAGTTAAATAAATTCTAGTAAAAGATTTTATTGATGAAAATACGCCAGATTTAAATGTTACATAAGGATTAATTACATCAGCATTACTACGAAGATAATTATAGCTAATAGACGAATTATTAGTTAATAATAATGTAGCTTCAATAACCATTTGTCCATCAACTAAAGATATAACTGATTGATTAAGTGTACCAATTCTAGTAGTGCAATCAATATCAGAATAAACATCTATGTTTATAATTCCATTTGCAACAGCATATTTTGAAGCGATAGTATTAGGAATACTTTTATAATAAAAATTAATTGGTGGATTCATTTATAATTTATATTATATAAAATTTTTATATTTCTAAAAAAATAAATAAGTGGTAAAAATTTTTTATAATTTAATTAATTTTAGGTAAAAATATATATTTTACTACATCCCAATTGATAAAATTTAACTATATTTTTTTAAATTTATCATTTAATTTTTCCAAATCTTCTATTTCTTTTATTTAAAAATTCATATATAATTTTGTCAATATCTTCTTCATTTATATCAGGCCAATATTTTTTAATAAAAAATAATTCACTATATGCTATATTCCATAAATAAAAATTACTTATACGAATTTCTCCTGATGTTCGAACAATTAAATCTGGATCAGGAATATTTAAAAGTCCTAAACTTGTATATTTAGAAAATTGTGTTTCGTTTATATCATGTATTTTTATATTATTATTTATTAATTTTTTACATGTTTCTAAAATATCATATTTACCACTATATGATAAAGCTAAAATTAATATTTTTTCTTTATTTAAATCTGTTTCTTTACATTCTAATATAGTCTGTTGAATAGACAAAGGTAATTTTGTTATATCTCCGATTATTTTTATATTAAAATTATAATGATTTTCTTTAATAAATTTTTCATAAAGTTCCATCAAAACATTTATTTCTTTTACTGATCTATTCCAATTTTCTGTACTAAATAAGTATAAAGTTATATATTTAATATTTTTTTTAAATGTTATATTTATTATTTCTGGTAAAATTTTAACAGCTTCAATATGACCAAAGCTTCTTTCTAAATCTTTTTCAGTTGCCCATCTTCCATTACCGTCTACTATAAATGCTAAATGCTTTATTAAATTATTCATATATTTATATAATTTAAGTGGTAGAAAAATTAAAAATATAAATATTTAAATATATCTTTAATTATAAATTTTAATATTTTTCTTATATTTTAAAATTATTTTTATAATATGTTTAGTTTACCTTAATAAAATTTTATCTATATATATAATTATTTTACTTTTTTTGTTAAAAATAAAAAATTAAAAAATTATCTTATTTTTTTTAATTTTTTCTTAAGTTTATTATTTTTTTTTAATTTTTTTTATTTTTTTTATTTTTTTTATTTTTTATATTTTTTATATTTTTTATATTTTTTATATTTTTTATATTTTTTATATTTTTTTCTTAAGTTTTTTATATTTTTAAATAGTATTAAATATTAAATTTATAATATTATTATTAAATTATAAATTTAATATAGATTTGTTATTAATAATATGAATGATAAGTACCAATTCTGTTCAAAATTTAATGTTTTTATTTTTTCTCTTAATTTTTTAGAAATATATCCTTTATCACCACATAATCTAGAACTAACTATTTTTAATTTTAATTTAAACATTTTTATGAAATTTTAAACATTTTTATGAAATTTTAAACATTTTTATGAAAATAATAATATCTAGAGTATCTTTAACTAAATTATATCATGTATATTAGATATACTTAAACATATATCTAAAGAAATTCCATTTTTAGTCATAACATTTATTTTTATCATAATGATTAGTACCTAAAAATTAAGTACATTTAATATTTTTAATCATTGTACGGTCTATATATAATTTTTTTAAAAAATCATCATTTAATATATTTTTATATTTTAAAAGTTTAATAATAATTTAAAAAATATTTTGAAAAAGATAACTTTTATTCAATTTAATAAATTTTTTATGATATATTGCATAGAGTAATGGTCTATTTATATGTTTCCATTGATAACTAGTTCTTAAAAATTTATAAAATAATTTCTATATATTGAACAATATTCTTCTCATTATGTCTACCTTTATTAGAATTATTGGGATTTTTATTAAGATAAAATTTAATTAATTCTAAAAGAAATTTATTTATTTAATTTAAATAATATTTTTTTAAAAATTATTATAATTTATTAATTTTAATTATCATACTACTTAATATTATAAATTATTCTACTACTTAAATTATTTTTTATTAGAAATATTTTTATATATATAATAAAATTTATTTATCTATCTTCTATATATATGGTTATAATTTATTCTTTGAGTGTAATATGTTTAATACTACTTTTATTAATTATTATAACAAGAAATAATATTCAAGAAGAAGATCAATATATTAATTTTCAATCTGTAAAAGATAAAGATATAAATATAAGAGCTTTAAAAGAATGTCAAGTTCCTACTTTAAATACAGAACAGTGTTATAAATCAAGAGAATATGAATGTCCAATTGTAAATGGATCTTATTTACAATGCACTAATAATTATATACCTAAACCTAATGAATATAATGCTGATTGTGGTAATAGAACATTTGATATGGTTCCTGCACCATGGAAAATATCTGAAAATTGCTATTATAATAAAATTAAATTTAATAGAGAAAAAGAGTATGGATTAGTTAAATTTATATAATTTCTTTTATTAATTCTTGGTCTGTATTTAATGTATTAACAATAAGTTTTTGTGCACTATTTATAATATTATATAACGATAAATCTTCAGCAGGTTTATATTGAGATGGAGCAACATCACACCATCCAGATTTTTCTCCAGTTTGACTATTTGTATATGGTTTCCATTCACAATTTGAATCTTCAGAACATGCAATTTTTGCAGTATTTGAATTTAAACCATATTTTCCACAATATCTACCAAAACTTTCTATACTTTTTTTTAATAACATGTTTATAAAAATAAATAATACTAATATTATTATAAATATTATTAAATGTATATATAAACTATTCATATAAATATATATTATATATTATTTTTAATAAATAATATATATTTATATATATGTAATAAATAAAATAGATATATATTGTTTATAATAAATACACACCTAATTTTAAGTTTTCTTAATGTAATTAATTTATATAATAATATATATTATATGAATATAATTGGATATTTTCATATCTGTCAAAAAGATGGATGGAAAAAATCTTTTGATTTAATTTTTTCTTCTATTAAAAAAAGCGGTTTATATAATATAACTAAAGAGATTAGAATTGGAATAGTGAATGATGAAAAACAAGTTATACCTGACCAAAGATTAAAACATTCTAAATTTAATATTATTTTTTGTAAACCATCTTTTGAATTTGAGAGACCAACTTTAATTCATATGAGGAATGCATCCGAAAATGAAGAAAATACATTATATTGGTATTGTCATACGAAAGGAATAAAACATTTTGGAACAGATATTGAAAATAATGTAATTGATTGGATTAAATTACTTATATATTGGAATATTACACAATGGAAATTAGCTATTAATATGTTAGACAAATATGATATTTACGGTTGTAATAAATTATATGATAAAAAATATTCGAAAAATATTCATTTTTCAGGTAATTTTTGGTGGGCTACCTCTAAACATGTTAAAAAATTACCTAAAATAATAGATACTTATTATTGTGCTCCAGAAGATTGGGTATGTACTAAAAATAATAAAATGATATCTATATTTTCAAGTAATTTTCAGTCTGGTCAACATTATGGTTTAACCTATAATGAATTAAATTATCTATTACCTTCTAATTTTAATATTTTTGCTTATCAAATATGTAATAAAGATCTAGAAAATCTATCTTATGAGGAACTTATTAAACATTATTTTACTTATGGAAAAAAAGAGAATAGAATTTATTCTATGCCAGATAATTTTGATTTTATTTTTTATAAGAATGCATATGAAGAAACATATAATTTAAATGAATATAAATTAGTTAATCATTGGTTTAAAATAGGGATATATAAAAATTTAAAATTTAATTGTAAATTAAATATAATTGGATATTTCCATATTTGTCAAAAAGATGGTTGGAAAAAATCTTTTAATTTAATATTTTCTTATATTAAAAATAGCGGATTATATGATGTTACTGATGAAGTAAGGATTGGTATAGTTAATGATATAGGAATTATAGAAGATGATATTATTATTCATGACCCAAAATTTAAAATAATTTTTTGTAATCATTCTTCTCAATATGAAAGACCAACTTTATATCATATGAGAAATTCATCGTTTAATGATTTAGGAAATACAGTATATTGGTATTGTCATTCAAAAGGATTAAGACATTTTAATACAGAAAATGAAAATAAGATTATTAATTGGATTGAATTATTATCTTATTGGAATTTTACTCAATGGAAATTAGCTATAAAAATGTTAAAAAATAATGATACTTATGGATGTAATGCACTTTCATCTAGAGTTCATTATTCAGGTAATTTTTGGTGGGCTAAAGCAACTCATATTCAACAATTACCTTCTAATATAGAAGATTATTACACTGCTCCTGAAGATTGGGTATGTAAAAAAAATGATAAAATGTTTAATATATTTTCAAGTAATATTATTCATTATGATAAAAGTTTTGATAAATCTATTTATGAAATACCAGATGATTTTAATATGGATAATTACCGAAGTTTAAATAAAGATTTAGAAAATCTTTCTTATGAAGAGTTAATACCACATTATATTTATTATGGTAAAAAAGAAGGAAGAATGTACAAGTAATTTTATATTATTTATAACAAAAAATTATATTTGACAATATATCATAATTGTAATCTATAATATTATTTTTTAATTTTACATAAGTATTATATTTATTTATCATTATATATAAATCAATCCAATCTAAATTTTTATAAATTGAATTAAATAAACTATTATTCACATTATAGATAGAATTCCATATTATAAATTTTTTATTTATTTTTTTAATCCAATTATTATAATTTTTTATATTAAATAATATTAGAATATGAACTAAATTATCTATATTATTTAATTTATTATATCCATCTATTATGTAATTATTTAAAATATTTTTATCAAAATTTATTAAATAATTTATATATTTAGATATTTCATTTAATAAAGGTTTATTTTTATCAAAAATTATTGATTCTGAATATATAGTAGAATCAATTTTATTATAATATATTTTTATAAATTCAGATTTATTTAATTTATACTTATTTATATATTGTATATAATTACATTTTATTAATTTAATTAATATATTTTTATCATTATTGTGAAATAAATTAAAATTATTTTCATTAGTAATTTCTTCAATTAAATTATTTTTATTATTTATAATAATATCATAAAATTTATTTATATTATCATATTTAATATAATTATTATATATATTTATTTTATTATTATTTATTCTATTTAGTTTAGAAATAAATGATTCTTTTATAGAGTATATTTTAATATCTAGCTTATTATCAATAATAATATTAATATTTTTATAAAATATTAATAATGTTTTTAGTTTATTTATTTCATCATTATATATATAATATTTATTATCTAAGAAACATTCATTATTTATTTTATAATTATTAATAATATTTTTATTTATATAAATATTTATAATATATAATCCAATAGTTAAAGTATTAAATTTATTATATTTTTTATATTCTTTAAAACTTTCAATATATCCATTTTTATTATTTATATCTATAATAATAGATAATACATTATTTTTAATATATTTTTTATTTATAGTAAAAATTGTTAATATATTATTATTTATATTTATAGTAAATAGTAAACCATTCATATTAAATTCTATTTTTTTATCATTTTCATATATAATATTTTTTTTATTTTTTATTTTAATATTAGTAGGTTTATATATTTTTTTAACTAAATACTTTATTATAAAAAATTCATTATTATTAAGATTTAATAATAAATTTATTTGATTTTCATATTTTATATCAAGTATTTTCATTATAATAAATATATAAATTATTTTTATATATTATTATTTATCCATTTAATATCTAATAATATATTATCTAATTCATTAAATTTTTTAATATAATTATAATTATTTATATTTATTGATTCAATATTTTTTAATCTTGATATATATAAAATATAATTTAACCAATCATTGAATAAATAACAATTTTCATCATTATAAGATTGAAAAGCTTTAAATGGATTATCATAAAGATTATTAAATTGTTCTTTAAATTCTATCCAATTATCTAATGCTTTAGTATGTAATTTCAATCTATAATTTGTATTTATATTACGTGATAATATATTAAAATAATTATCTATATTATTCCAATTACATTTTTTTAAATTATTTATAATAGATTTAATTGTATAAGATAAGTCATAATTTAAACTATTATATGGTATAAAACCAAATTTCATGTAATATGTTTCTCCATATTTTAATAATGTTATTATTTTATAATTTAGATATTTATTTGTATTATTTTTTAATATACATTTTATTGTTGAATTATCAATTAATTCACATTTTGTAATATTTAATTTTTTTAATACTTGTAATGCCAATTTCATTAAAATTGTTCCACTATATTTTTTCATTTTACTTAAATGTTCAATATATGCTACGCCATTAATTATCTTTATTGTTAAATGATTATGTCCTATAAATGTATTTTTATTTATATTACTTGTTGTTAAAATAATTATATTATTTAATTCATATTTTAATTTAAAATTTAATAAATTATTTTTATTATTTTTTGTTACTTGTAGTTTTATATGTGAATTTATATTTGGAAGAACAAAAATATTATCATTAGTCCATGGATTAAATATATTCATATATTTATTATAAATATTATTATTTTCATAAAAATGTTTAAAATTTCACAAAAATATTTAATGATATATCTAAATTTAAAATATATTGTTAAAATAAGAAAGATTCTTTAAAAATTTATTAATATTATCAATTAAATTTATATGATTTAATTTATTAAAAACTGAATTTAAAAAATTAAATCATATAAATATAATTGATGATATTAAACAATTTTTAGAAAAAATAACAAATGAAGATGTTAATAAATCTTTAAACCATTCTTTAAAATTTATAAATAAATATAAATAAATATAAATAAATCTTTCTAACTATAACAATATATTTTATATTTAGAGATATTCTTAAACTTTTTTTTATTAAGTGTGTTTAATTTAGACTTAAAATTCTTAAAGAAAAATATTTATTTTTAATTTTAATTTAAACATTTTTGTGAAATTTTAAATATTTTTATGAAAATAATAATATTTATAATTTTATTTGAATTAATTTATGAAGGATAATTTACATTTATAGCCTGTTATTTTGACTAATTAAATAATGATTTTAAAAAAAATTCATATATATAAATAATAGATTTTTTTAGAGATTATGTTATTGATGATTTTTCAATTAACTTTTTTGGTGTTGTTGTTATTATATTTTATTTTATTTATTACTATTGGTGTTAGTTTTGTTGGTGGAGGCGTTCATGGAGATGTTGGTTTTCTTGCTGAAGATGTTGGTTTTCTTAGTGAAGATTTTGGTTTTGTTGGTGAAGATTTTGGTTTTGTTGATGTAGGTCATGGAGTCGCTGGTGGATGTGGTGGAGGCGTTGGTGAAGGTGTTGGTTTTCTTGTTGGAAATCTTGATTTTGTTGTTGATTTTGTTGTTGATTTTGTTGTTGGAGATTTATTTCATAAGGTGAACTACCATATCTAGACATTTATTATTATTTTTATATTAGATATTAATTATTCTTAAAAAGATTTTTTATAATTATCTAAAAGAGGATTTGTAATTTATTTGAATAAATCATATTAAATACTATTTTTATTTATAGAATGTCCAATAAATATATTATTAACTATTATTATTTTTATAAAAATATTTATTGATTATTTATGTAAAAATTCAAATAAATAAATTATATTTAAATTTCATTATTTTTTCCTTCATTATACTTTACTTCATTAGATATATTTAATTGACAATTATTTTTTATACGACTAATTGGACGAGATATTATTGTAATAAATTGACCAAAAAATACTAATGAAATTTATAAATAACGATTATCATAAGTAAATAGAATTGATAATGATGTAAGAATATGACCTGAATACCATAAACAATCTGAAATTAAAATATAATTCATTTATAATATATAAATATATTTTTATAATTTATATATTTTTATAAAAAATATTCTTCTTATGTTGTGTATAAAGAAATATTATTTATATATCTATTATATTATTTATAAAAAATAATAATATATAAGATATTATAAATATAATTATTTTTTATTAAAATTTATTTGTTTGTTCACTATATATGACAACTAATTATAATAAAAATGCAATTAATAGTAATGCATTATATCAAAAAGATAATATATTATCTAATAAATATTTATTAGGTTCAAAAACAACGAATGTTTTAAAAAAAGATTATACTTTAAATTATAGTGATTATGAAAAATTAAAAATTAATGAACAATATAATAAATTATATTCAAATATTTATGATAAAAATAAGATGGATATTACTTTAGATGAAAATAAAAAAGTATATAATTTATCATTTAATATATTAATAAATAATGCTATTAAAAGTTATATTCAGATTATAAATGAATTTTCTTTATTTTTTTCAAAAGAACAACCCGATAAATCATTAAATAAATTATTTTATATTTTTACTAAAGATGAAAATATTCTATATATTGGATTATTTATTTTAATGCTATCTTTTTTATTTTGGTTAATAGATATTACAAAATAGTATATATCATTCTAAAAATAAATATTGTTATAAGATATATAAAATGACAGTTTTAATAAATTTTACAACAACGGAAGAATTAGATAGATCAATTATTCCATGGGCTATTTATAATGAAACAATTAATAAAGAAAAATTAAAAATACAAACATATTTCATATTGCATCCAAAATTACTATTTTCTTTTGTTGGATATAACGGAGCTCTTAAATTAGCTAATCAATTATCTAGTAATAAAAAATGTGGATGTTTATATAATATTCCTTGGAAAACTTATTATGATGAGCAAAATAATACATCAAAAACTACATTATCATTTAGTCAACAAGTTGATGAATATAGATATATGATATTATATTGGAATCCATCTCCTAAAAAATCATATATGCAATATTTGTCTCAAATTGCACTTGCTATGATTTTACAAATTAAATTATATTACTATAGTTTACAAAATAATTTAGATTATTGTACAATTTTTAATGAAAAATATTATACTAATAATTTTAAAAATGTTCAATTATTTAAATTATATATTTCTAGAAATTTAGCAAATATTAAATTAGATTATGTAAATTTGATTTAAAAATCTTACTTTTTTTTTAAATAAATAAGAAATGATAATATTTCTTCTATTTTATAAATATCTTTACAAACAACTCTAATGTTACATTTTTTTCTATTCTACAAATAGTTGATTTAGATATTTCTTTATTAATAAAATTATAAAAATCATCAAGTAAACATCCTTCATTTTTAAATACAAAATTAATAATTTCAAATATATATTTATTCTTTTTATTAGAACCATGTAATTTTTTATTTTTTTCAATTGATTTTTTAATTAAATCATAACTCATTGGTTCATCACGTTTCATATAATATTTCAATTGATTAAAAAATTTCTCTATTGAATTCATATAATGGTGGTACGGCAAAATATATACAAAATCATTTTTGCTTTTTATAATAAAATCTTTAACTTCTTGATTTCTATGACAACTTGCATTATCCATTAATATTAATTTATTCTTTTTACCATTTATCATAATAGAGATAAAAATGCAGTTCAAAATATGATATCAATAGTAGAAGAACTGAAAAAGACAGGAAAAAGACCTTTACGATTTACAAGAGAAGTCGTAGAGGCAAATTAAATTCATTCCCGTTCCGCGACGGTTCAGAAGTATTTATATTTCTGGAGGCTAAATTAACATTAACCGATATACCCAAATTTTTATAGTGGGTGTTAAGATTATTTTTTTTTTGATATAAATCGTGTCATTTAAAATAGTCCCCGCTGTAAAAATATTATCTAAAATAATAATATGAGCGATAATATTATAGATTATCTTTATAATAATTATAGAAATATTTATTACACTTACAGCCAAGAGATAGAAGATGAAATAAATAATTTAATCGACAATGGTATATGTTATATATATGAAAAACCATTAAATTATTATTCAATTAATAGTGTACCTAATATTTTATTTATTAAAATTATTCCAAATTTATTTAGAAAATGTTATGTTAATGGTACATTAAATATTCCTAATATTTGTCCGTCTATTGTACAAAATAATGTTACAAATTTTTATTTACCTAAATTAATTGATGAAAAATATATTAAATCTTTTTTATATTATAACTTTCCTTCAAATACAAATAATTATTATACATTAGAAAAATTAATAAAAAATACTATATATTCTAATAATTTATTAAGTTCAAAAAAAAAAAATGAAACTTATAGTTCATTTACAACTTCTAATATTTTATTTTCTCAAATATATTCAAATGATTCTATGTTAATTCAATTACTTAATTTAAATAAATTTGTAGATAGTTCTTATTTTTTAACAAATAATAGTTTAATAGGAAATAATTTTAAAATTAAATGGGATTGTACATTATCATGCTATTGTGATAATAATAATGATAGTATATACATAATTGGTAATTATAATAATTCTTTATTAATTAATTATAATGATGCTTCAACTTTATATAATTTATTTAATAATGCAATTAATCAGAATATATTAAAATTAATAAATTTTAATGTAATAAAATCTGATTTAAACATTTTATATATATTAAAATATGCTATAGAAGTTTATAATGATATTTTATTACAAATTCAATATTATTTAGATAGTAAATTATATTGTTTAAAAGATTATATGTATCCAAGTAATATACCTATATTATTTTCATTATATAATAATTTTTATAAAAATCAAATTGAAACAAATAATAAAGAATTAATAAGTACTAATATAAATTCTGTAATTCCTGTATCAATTACAATTGAATCATATGTTAATTCTTTTATAAGTATATACTTAGATACATATCCGACTAATTATTTATTAAAAACAGTGTATATTAATAATTTATATGCATTAATATTTTTTGGTACAACTAATAATGCATCTACTATAGTTATAAGTGATTATATATATTATTTTATTAATATTGAAAATCCTTCACCAATTAAAATTAGTAACCATTGGAGTTCAACAACTTATTATAGCACTGTTATTAGTTTTGTTAATGATTTTTTAGTGTATTATGAAAATTATTTAGGTGGTGCAACAGCTATTGAACAAAATATATATTCCAATGGTGGATTATATCCAAGTTTAGGCACAGATTCATCCGAATCACAAAATATTGGTTATTTATATTATTTTTATAAAAGTGACGTATTAGTTGGTGTTTCATATTTAACTTTAGAAACAGATTCTTCTATTACACCTTTAGGATACGGATTGGCATTAGATTATAGTGATTATTACGTAGTTTTATAAATTTCCAAATGATGATTCAAAAAATAATAATATAATATTATTTAATTAATAATTTTATATTATTATTTTTTAAATGTATAAATTGTTATGATGATATTTGTAATCAGTTTTCAAAAATAAACAAATATTATATAAATGGTTGGAATAATATATTTAGAGTTTGATTAGAATATTGAGTAAAATAAAGAAGTAATTTTTAAAAATTATATTAATAAATATTTAATTAAAAAAGTATAATTAAAAATTATAATTATAAAATTTTATAATTATAGAATATTCATAATAGATTTATAAGATTGAGAGATATAGTTTATTTAATCCTTTAATCATTTTTGAAAAAATAAGGATAATAACTCATCAAATTTGTATAAGTAAGATATTCTGGAATTTGATTATTAGGAAATAATTTTTCTATTTTATCTTTATTTTTTTCTATATTTGTCACTTGCTTTTTAATAAATTCAAATAATATTTTTAATTTATTAACAATATTAAAATATTTTAAATTCTTATCTTTTACATTAATTCCTGAATTTTCTATTAAGCGTTGAGATTTAATATATGAACTAATATAATTCATAATATCTTTTTGAGAAATAGTTTCTTCATTTGATTCTATCTCCATAAATTCTAATATTTCTAAATGTACTTTTCTTTTTGATTCAACAGAAGAATTCTTTTTCTTCTTAGAATTTTTTTTAGATATACAATTCTTTAATGATTTCTTCAATATATTATTATTTAATAAACAATTTGATTTATTAATATCTTGAATATATTTATTATAATCAGTATAATTATCTTTTGTTAATTCTAAATTACTATTTTTTATTTTTTCATTGAGTGTATTATAAAGTGTATTAATCCTATTTAAATCTACTAATATATCTTCAGTTGAGTTATTATCATTTACATAATTAGAGTTATTAGTATCATTCGTATCATTTTCTTCATCGCTAAGATTATTATCATTAACTATATTTAATTTTGTTTCTTCTTCAATAATAGACATTTGCATTTTATAAATTAGAAAGGTTACAGAAAATTAAAAAATCTGAACAAATAAAAATCATTTTTTTTTTATTATTTATAAATTAAAAAAAAATGATTTAAATTTTTTTACTTAAATAAATAATTATAGTATTTATAAAATGAGTTCCTTTTGTGTAATTAAACGTAACGGAGATAATGAAGAAGTATCTTTTGATAAAGTTATTAGAAGAATTAAAAAATTATGTGACGGATTATCGAGTGAATTAAACCCTATTATCGTAGCTCAAAAAGTATGTAGTCAAATTTATAATAATGTTTCTACGGTAGAATTAGATGAACTAGCTGCTCAAACATGTATCTCTATGGAAACAATTCATTTAGATTACGGTGTTTTAGCTAGTAGAATTATTATTTCTAACAATCATAAATGTACTTCTCCATCTTTCTCTGAAACTATTTATTTATTATTTAACAACAAAGATAAGAATGGTAAGAAATGTCCATTAATTGCAAACGATATTTATGAAATTATTATGAAGAACAAAGAAAAATTGAATGCATGTATTAACTATGAAAAAGATTATTTATTTGATTATTTTGGATTTAAAACTTTAGAGAAAGCTTATTTAATGAGAAGTAATGAACGTGTTATCGAACGTGTTCAGCATTTATTTATGAGAGTTTGTATTGGAATTCATAAGGATGATTTAAAATCTGTAATTCAATCTTATGAATTAATGTCTAGTAAGTATTTTACCCATGCTACTCCTAGTCTTTACAATGCAGGAACAATTAAACCACAATTCTCCTCTTGTTTTTTATTAGGAATGGATGATTCTGTGAAAGGTATTTATAAGGCTATTAGTGACTGTGCAGAAATTTCTGCATGTGCTGGTGGAATTGGAATATCTATTTCTAAGATCAGATCCAAAAATTCTTATATTAAAGGAAGTAATGGATATTCTAATGGTATCATTCCACTTTGCAGAGTTTTAAATGAGACTGCTAGACATATTAATCAAGGAGGTAAAAGACCTGGATCAATAGCTGTTTATATTGAACCTCATAATGTTGAGATTTTAGAATTTTTAGAATTGAAAAAGAATACTGGTGCTGAATCTGAGAGAGCCAGAGATCTATTCTTAGCTTTATGGATATCTGACTTATTTATGAAAAGAGTTGAAGCTGATTTAGATTGGTCATTATTTGATGCCAGTGAATGTTCTGGTTTAGAAACTATTTATGGAGAAAAATTTGAAGAATTATATTTAAAATATGAAAAAGAAGGTAAAGCTAGAAAATCTATGAAAGCGAGAAAAATATGGAATTATATTTTAACTAGTCAAATTGAAACAGGTGTACCATACATTCTTTATAAAGATAATATTAATAAAAAAAGTAATCAAATGAATATTGGAACTATTACTAATAGTAATCTATGTGTAGTAGGTGGAACTAAGATTTTAACAGATAAAGGTTATGTGATGATAAAAGATGTAGTAGATACATTTATAAATGTATGGAATGGTAATGAATTCTCAAAATCATTCGTTACCAAAACTGGAGAAAATCAAAAGATTATTAAAGTAATTCTAAATGATGGAGCAGAATTAGAATGCACTGAATATCATAAGTTTTACGATGAAAATGGAATTGTTATTAATGCAGTTGACTTAAAAAATGGTACTAAATTAATGAAGTATGATTTACCTACCTATGAAGATGGGGATGATTATAATGAACAATTGTTTAATGATGGTAAATTATCAATTCCATTCAATTGTTCTAGAATTACTAAAATGAATTGGTTTATTGATAATGAAAATAAAATATTAAATTCTCGCGATAAGATTTTTTTATATGATTGTAAATTATTATTACAAACATTAGGATATCACAGTATTATAGACGATGATGGAATACATATTATGCATGATATTATAGTTGGTGGTATTAAAACTGAAATTGAAAAAATAGTGGATGAAAAAAAATATGCAGATACTTACTGTTTCAATGAACCTATTAAACATATGGGCATTTTTAACGGAGTATATGCTGGAAATTGTGCAGAAATAACTGAATACTCTGATAGTAAAGAGTATGCTGTTTGTACATTAGCTTCATTATCATTACCTAATTTTGTAACAGATGAGAAAGAATTTAATTATGGAAAATTAATAGAAGTAACAGAAGTAGTTATTAGAAATTTAAATAAAATTATAGATGTGACTTACTATCCTGTGCCTGAAACAGAAATTTCAAATAAAAAACACCGTCCACTAGGTTTAGGAGTTCAAGGATTAGCAGATGTTTATGCAAAAATGGGATTTCCATTCGACTCATTAGGTGCTAGAAATTTGAATAAAATGATTTTTGAGACAATATATTATAGTGCTATGAAGACTTCTCATGCTATTGCAATTGAAAATGAACCATATAGTACTTTTCGTGGATCTCCATTATCCAAAGGATTATTTCAATTTGATTTATGGAATGTAACACCATCTTCTAGATATGATTGGAATTCTTTAAGAGAAGAAGTTATGAGAGATGGAGTTGCAAATAGTCTATTAATTGCATTAATGCCTACTGCTTCTACTTCGCAAATTCTGGGTAATAATGAATGTTTTGAACCGTATACTAGTAATATTTATTCTAGAAGAACCATTGCTGGAGATTTTATAGTAATTAATAAATATTTAGTTAAAGATTTAATGAAAGCAGGTTTATGGAATATTGATATAAAAAATATGATTGTTGCTAATAATGGATCCATACAGAGTATAGACATTATTCCTCAGAATATTAAAGATCTATATAAAACTGTATGGGAAATTAAGCAAAAAGTATTAATTGATCAAGCCATTGATAGAGGACCATTTATTTGTCAAACACAAAGTATGAATTTATTTTTTGAAGAACCTAGTCAAATAGTACTTACTAGTGCACTATTTCATGGATGGAAAAATGGTTTAAAAACCGGATGTTATTATATTAGAACGAAACCCAAAGCACAAGCTCAGAAATTTACAATTGAACCTACAAGAGAGAATAAAAGTGAAAATATTGTTTGTAATACTAATAATTATGAAGCTTGTGAGATGTGCTCCGCGTGAGGAAACCCAGGTTTCCTACACATACCTTCCCGGTATAGTTTCTGATTTATATATTTTTTATAAAGCACATTTTTATATTTTTTTATAAATCATATTTTTATATTTTTTATAAAGCACATTTTTATATTTTTTATAAAGTATATTTTTTTATAAAGTATATTTTTTTATAAATCATATTTTTAATATTAATTATACATATATATTTATGATTTTTAAGCATTTTACTAATGAACTTTTTAATGAATTTATTGATGGTAAATTATTTATTTCTTGGAAACCTATTGGTTTATGGTTATCATGTAATAATAATTGGATAAAATGGTCAAAAAAAGAAATGTATGAAATTTATAAATATGAGTATAAATTTAATATAGATTTAAAAAAAATATTAGTTTTAGATGATTACAATGATATTAGTGAATTTACTAAAAAATATAAATCTATATATAAAACAAAATTATATAATACACTTGTAATTAATTGGAAAAGAGTAAGTAAAGATTATTCAGGAATTTATATTAAAAATGCTAATATAGAAAAGGCAAGAAAAGATTTTTCATGGTATAATACAATCGATGTTTGTTCAATTTGTATATGGAATAAAGATGCAATAATATCTTTTTCAAAACCAAAAATTTTATAATATAAAAAATTATTAATATATATTTTTTTATTATTTAATTAGATAATATTTTAGATATTCTGTACGTCGATTGATAATTGCATTTGAATAATCATTAAATTTTTTTGAATTAAATTTATATATACTATTATCATTAAAAAAATATATTTCTTCTTCAGATCCTATAAAATCTAAAATTAATCTGAATAAATCCTGATTTTTAACAAATATATATTTAGATTCATAATGAAATACTAATGCGTTAATTAAATGCCAATCAACATTAGCTTTAATATCGATTGCGTGGTAATTTCGATCTTGTTTACGTGTCTTACGAATGTAAATATTAATATGTTTTTTCTTTTCATTTATTAAAAAATCTATTTTAAATAAATCATTAATATATTTTTTATCTTCTTCAATTAATAATTTTTCATTTGAATTTATATGATTATTAATATGTTGTTTATTTATACATTTAAGAGATTTATTTCCTCCTATAAAATATCCACCATCTATTTCACAACATTGATAGTATATTTTTTTATATATTATATTTTTTTTTTTATAGTTATATTTAAAAATATTATTTATTCTTGATAATGAATTATTATTTTTACTTCCACAAAAACAATTAAAAAATTTTGAATAATCTGGATCAGTTTGACCACCATATCCATCTATATTAGATGGATTTTTATGATTTAAACAATCTCTGCACATTTTTATTTTTAATGTATCCTTTGATTCTTCATAAATAATCTTTCCATCTTTATTTTTTTTGAAACGAGATTCACATTCAATATTTAAATAATTATTTTTTGAATTAAAAATAAGACTTTCAGCTATATTTTCGCTAAAATAATGATTTAATGGTCTATATAGAAAATTACCATTAAATATTTTTTCTAACTCATTAATAATTTTATCCATATTTTTCTTATGTTGAAATAAAATAGTTATATCCATTGTTAAATCCATTATTACAAATAAAATTATTAGTTAAAATATATATATTGTAATAAGTATTAGTCATAGGTAAATTTCCATCATTTTTTTTATGATTATTTAATTATAAATATATTAGTTATGTATGATATTGAATAAAAATTAATCTTCTAATATTGCAGAAAAATAAATTACCGCTTCATCTTTTATTTTTAATAATATATCTTTTTCAGTAAATATATTTAGTAAGTAATTTTTAATTTCTTCAAAATTAGATAGTTTTTTATTATGACTTATATATTCACAAACTTTATGTGTTGCATAATTAATTGTATTATTTATTATTGATCTTTCAATACCTGTTCTATATAGTCCATTTTGAATATGAATTACTTCTAAATTTATATTAATATCGGTGAAATTGTTATTTTATAAATTATTTTGAAACTTTAATATATATTATTTCCGCTTAATATATTTTTTGTTTTATATATTCCTCTTTTATTTCATCAAATGAATCATTTGAATCTCCATACCATAAACTATATAAATATTCATCATTTTTCATTATTTCTAATAATGATGAATATGTTATATTATTTGGTAAATTATCTTTATTTCTTAATGGAAGATATGGACCATACTCACCTAATACAAAATTGTCATTAATAATCAATCCAAATCCATATTCTTGTCTGGTTTCATAAGTACTTCCTACAAAAATAATATCACCTGATTTTATTTGAGGATTAATTTCTAAATAATTTTTAATATTATTTTTAAATTCTTTTTCATTTAATTTTACATATTCATTTTTTTCATATTCTAGATCAATGTATTGTGAAATATTATGAAATTTAGCTTCAGTCATTTTTAATAGTATAAGTATTATATTATTTTTTTAATAGAATATGATAAAAATTTAATCATTTTTTATATATTATAAATATTATATGATACTTACACTATTATTTTTAATAATTATAATTATAATTATTTTATTTATAATAAATAAATATTTATCAAATACTAAAGAAAATTTTATATCATTACCATTTTTAGATAATATAAATAATACAAATAAATCTTATAGTAATCTGAACAATATGTATCTTTTTATATGTTGTGATAATAATGCAACCATAAAGATACAAGGAAAGTTTAATGATAAAACTTTTAATCAATCTGGATATAATACATTAGGATCTTATTTTCTAGAAAATATCCTTGAAAATGACGAAATAACGATCAATGTTACTAGTAATAGTGGAAATGGTGGTGTTTGTGTATCATATATATGGGATAAACAATTATATATATTAGATGAAAATGGTTTTAATAATAATGCAAATATAATAAAGTATAATGCAACTGGTAATAATGGATGGTCAACTACTATTGCATCTAATATTAACCATATATTACCATGGATGAAAAATTGGATTACAATGAATAATTCAATGACTCTATCTTTTAACATAGGTAATAACCAAAATAACGGTGCTTTATCAAATGATATGATAGTATTTTTAGGTATAGATGATCAAGGAACAGTTAAATTAAATGGTAATCAAGTATATAGTAAAAACCAACCGTGGGATGAAGTTGAAAATTTTACAATTCCTAATGTAAATAATGGAGATAAATTAACAATTGATTGTGTAAATTTAGGAGGTCCAGGGGGAATATTCTTAACTTATTTATGGCAAGGTAATGTTTATGCTTTACCAAGTAAAATGGAAGGATTAAATTCAACGATTAATATTATTCAATATACTTCAACTAATACATCCTCATTTACATATTGTGAATCTGTAATTCCTTATGGTCATGTTAAAAATTGTGATTTTATGACAGGTACAATTATGTTTAATGGAGGTAATTGGTTAAGATCATGTGATGGAAATTGTAATTTTACATTTAATTCAACAATTAGTAATAATATAAAAAACAGCTGGATTTATGATAAAACTATAAACACGTGGTATAAAACAGTTCAAAATAATTTAGTTGGTAAATGGTCTGATATAGATATTAATTCAAGCACTTATATGTCTGTATCTTTTTTTCTAAATTTAGAAGATACAAATTTTTCTTTTTTGACAATTTTTGATTTGACTAATAATAATTCAAATAATTTAGTAACGGGAAATATGGTACCATATTTAGTATTATTACCTAATAAAATTCTTATGATGCATTCAACTACAAATGAAGTTTTAAATATAGAATTTAGTATTCCTTCTGGAAAAGAATCCTATATAACCTTAACATTTAATTATAATATTATAAAAGTTTATTTGAATGGAACTATTATAGAAAATAAATTATATCCAGATCCTTTAGCAAGTGCAACTCCAGATGCATCTTTTTATATTAGTGATCCATGGGGACCAGCTGGAGCATTAATTAAAGATTTTACAATTTATAATTATGTTTTATCAGATAATGAAGTAAAATATTTATATAATAATTTAAATAATGTGTTATTAAATAATAAAACAGTATCTGAAATGATAAATAGTACACCTGTTTATAACTAATTGATTACATTATTTACCTTCCATTTATAACACAAGTAATATTGGTACAGCTAAAGTAGCAACGACTGTTTATGGTCCAGTTAAAATTAGTAATGTTGCAGGTAAACAATGTGCATTTTTATAATAGTAAAGATCTGGTGATCAAGGTAGAACTTATAATGGATATATAAGAGAATTTTTTGCATTTAAGTAAAAACTACTATAGATAAATTTTATACATTTGGAAATAATAATTTATCTATAGTAGTTCTTACACAAAATAATCTATGCAATATAATTCCTAAAATAAATAAAAATATTAGTGTATAAAAAAAGGATATTTTGATAAAATAAGAAATTAAAAAGGCTAAAATTATTGTCATAATAACGTCAAATATTGCTATACCACACATTCTATAAGAATGAATACCTTTATCTGGTATACCAAGTGCATTTTTATATTTACATAAACTCATTATAAATATAATAATATAAAAATATTAATAAAGAAATGCGTCATATATATTTTATAAATATCACGCATTTTATTATTAATGGATAATAATAATATAAGATTCCTTAAAACTGATGATAACAAAGTAATAAATGAAAAACAAATAAGGTGGATTAAAAAAATAAGTGAGTGTTTAGAAGTGTGCACTAAATCAAATGGATGTTCAGTATATGATACACATAAAATATGTAAATTAAATAGTCTATCTAGTTATAATAAACTTAATAAATATTTTGACTAATTATTTTTCAATGATTTACAATATTATATTTAAAATAGTGCGTATAGTATTGTAATAATGTTAATAAGCTTAAAATATAGGAAATTTTTTAAATTAAGCATAGATTTTCTATATAGAAAAATATTTATAAATAATATTTTTTATAAATATTTTTATATTACTAAATAATATATGATTTATATTTATTTAATAATTGTTATATTAATAATTATAATACTTTTTATAATTAATTATTATTTAAACTATAATATAGAATCTTTTAGAGGAAATTCAGTTTATTCTAAAAAATATATTTTAGATAATTGTGATTATAAATGGAGCAAAATAAATAATGTATCTAATAAACTTTGTAATAGTGAAGCTTGGGTTACTGATCCTAGATATTTATGCGGTATATGCGGTAATGATAATATTCCTTTAATTTCAGTTCCTCCTCCAGTAAATTCAAGTAATCCAACATTTTTTGGATGCAATAATGGACAACCAAATGATTTAGGAATAAATTGGAATAATTCTACTAATCAACAACTTAATACTTGTGATTCTTTTCTAAGTGATATATTTACTTGTAATAAAATGAATAAAGGTTCTACCGCAGATATGTATTTATTTATTCAATCAAATTCTACTCCAAATATTATTAATTCAGGTAATTATAGCGGGACACCTGTTAATATTAGTTTTGCTGGACAATCCTATTATTATTGTTATTATTATCAGAATGTTGCATATAATACTTTATTTACAATTAATTCAACCGGTTTTTGCTTATCCTATATGTGGAATAGACAATTATTTATTTTAGATAATAACGGTTATCAAAAATATGCAAATATCATTAAATATAATTTAAATACTCAACATTTATGGGGTAATTCTAGTAACGGATATCCTTCTCAAGGAATGTTACCTTGGATGACAAATTGGATGATAATAGATATAAATATGAATAATCCTGCAAGTTCAATAACTATCGATTTTAATATTGGTCATACAAAAGATGTTGGTAGAATAAATAATGATTTAGTTGCATGGGTAGGTGCAACAAACTTTGGTGAATTTTTTATAAATGGTCAATCTATTTATGGTAATTCAAATTATATTTCAACTAATTATGATTCTAATTTTTATCCTTATTCTATTTCTAATGGCGAACCTACTCAACTTGCATCATTATGGCCTGATTCTGTAATTGAATTTCATATACCAAATATGTCTAATGGTAATACCTTTTCAGTTAATACGATATCAAGTGATTATTTACCAACTAGTTTATCAGTAACATATATTTGGCATGGTATAGTTTATAGTTTTCCAAGTTCATTACCTGGTTTTAATAATGTTGTTCAATTATTAACTCCTACTTCTACTAATTTAATTAATTATTCTGAAGTTAAATTATATAATGAAGTAATTTATCAATATCAACTAAATTCATATTATACTTGTGATACACCACCAATATGTGTTCCAGGTAATGGTATTTATGGTAGTAGTTTTATTGACTATACCAGTTCAGTTCAACCAACTAATAATCTTTTATTTAATACATATTGGATGTCTCAACAAGATCCAACTGGTCCATATGAATGTTGCTGTCTAGGTTGCTCTACAGATTGTTGTGATTCAAATAATTGTTGTCAATATAGATGGTGTTGTCAACCAAATAGCGGTATAAATTTTTCAAGTACTATAACAGATGAAATTTTTACTCCACCAAATAATAATTATGTTTAAATATATTATTTTAAAATTTATTAAATAAATTATATTATTATAGGATATATGGATAATAATATATATATTATACTGTTTATTTTATTAATTATAATATTTTTATTTATAATTAATAGAAGAAAAAATATTGAGAATTTTGCATCTGATCCATGGACAACTAATAAAGATATTTTAGCTCTTGAAAAGTCACCTTTAAATGATACACAAAAAGAAGAAGTTAAAAATATGATAACATCTATAACAAATTCTCAATTGAAAACATTAATAGCAACTCAAAGTCCATTATTAACTGGACCTCAAGGTATAGTTGGACCACAAGGACCACCTGGTACACAATTAATTGCATCTGGTAGATTAGTAAATAAAAGTGGAAGTTATGATAAAAGTAATAAGAATGATTATTTTAATCCTAAATATGTTGTTACTAGAACAGAAGGAACTAATCCAACTTCAAGTTTATCTTTTATGGATTTTGTTTCACCATTTGTTAGTTTTCAAAATTGGCATCTTGATGTTAATAATAATCTTAAAAATAGATATGATGATAATTGTTTAACAATGTCACAAACACAAGATAGTTTATATATTGATAAATGTGTAGAAAGTAATAATAATCAAAAATGGTCATGGGATAAATCGAATAGAATAGTATCAACAACTGCTTCTACTAGTTCAAAATTAAAATGTATAGGGCTTACTCAACCTGAACAAAATATTATTACAACAAATATACCAGATTGTAATGGACAAAATTGTGTTAGTAATACACCTAGAAGATTTTTAACTGTGAAAGAGTGTGATGTAAATAATATTAACGAAGATGAAGTTTGGTCTTTTGTTTAAATATTATTTATAATATTTACCAGAATACTTATAAGAAATAGATATAAATATATTTATTATATCATTTCACTCCAATCAATATTTTCTAATTTTAAAAAAAAATTTAAATTTTTTTTTTCAATATCTTCATTTATTGATTTTTTTATAATATCATTATTATATTTCTTTTCAATAACTTTTATTTTTTTTTTCTTATCTTTACATAACCATTGTGGATGACCTATTTCTCTACAATTTTTACATATTATAGTAGGACATTTATCTATATAATGTGTATTTAAATGACAATATTTACAAATCATATTAATCTTATATAGAATTATTTTTTTATATAGTTTATTAAATTAACTCTAATTTATTATAAATAAATATTTTTTAACTACTTAAAAAATACTTGTTATTTATAAAAATTAATTATAATTTATTATAAATAAATATTTTTTAACTACTTAAAAAATACTTGTTATTTATAAAAATTAATTATAATTTATTATAAATAAATATTTTTTAACTACTTAAAAAATACTTGTTATTTATAAAAATT
>Ga0214919_10001282_pt1 | contig 41586 bp, 51 predicted proteins | sample LL1503_MetaG_FD_177994 | JGI IMG/M metagenome (GOLD analysis project Ga0214919, IMG submission 177994) | Freshwater microbial communities from Lake Lanier, Atlanta, Georgia, United States - LL-1503 | ecosystem: Environmental > Aquatic > Freshwater > Lake | place: USA: Georgia | collected... | reverse complement strand
GCCCGCCCCCGCGCCCACCTCCGCCGTCGCCGACGCCTCCGCGCCCGTCACCGCCTCGCTTGCCGCCTCCCCCATCATCAATTACCCCAGTGCCCACGCGGCAATGCAGGTGTACGGGGAGTGGCGTCAAAAAGCCGAGGAGTACGCCGCGCACGAGACTTTGCGCCAATGGAACAACCTCACTCTCGAGGAACAATGGTTTGTCGGGTGTTTTATGGATTTCATGTCCTACTTGTACCACCCGTACAATGGACAGATACCCGTCTCCTACTAAAGTTCAGCACCGGCTCTTTTCAGAGCCACTTTTTTAACTAAAACGGATTTTTATAAGCAGATTAACCCTATTAGTAACACAATCATGTCAAAGCGCCCTCGCGACGTGATAACCCGCACTGATGATGGTGAAATACAAATCACTATCGCTGGCAAGGACATCAAGTTTTCACGCATTCATGGCTGGGACACCTACGCTGAGACCTGTACATTCAATCCCGAAGATGTTGTTGGATGGATTGTCATCACATCAAATTATGGTGAGCAGCATTTCAAGTGTAGTTTAGACGAACTTGAAGTGCTTGAACAAGAACTGAAGATGTTTAAATAAACACCTCGTTTTTCAATAAAAATGGATTTAAGAAATATATAAAATAAACTCTTCCCCGCCCGCCAATATGTCCGACTCTTTTGTTTCCGCTATTCGCGCGCTCCCCGAGTTTACGACTCCCAACAAACCCCGCAAGGTGAACCCACGCATTCTGTGGGCACCCGAACGCCCAGGCAATCCTGTAGCACGTCAACTCTTTGAGCCTGACCCCCCGCGATTTGTCAAGATGGTTCCTCACAACCAGAACAATGGCCCCGATCACCGCAATAAGTAGGCTTCTATGCCTACTTTTTAAATTGAAAACGGAATTAAAAAAAATACAAGAACCCTGGTGACACCGCCGAAATCATGGTGCTGAACTCAAAGAACGTTCACCTTGGACTCTTCTTGGTCTCTCTTTTGTCAATGCTGCATATACTATATATCCAGCAACCTGCTAGCACGCCTGCAGAGTCTTCTTTCTTGACCATGCTCGCCCTGTTAGACGTGCATGCTTTGGCATTAGTCTTGTGTTGGTATGACACTCCGCTCGAGACTGAACGCAATGTAAGGGTTATACTAAGAGAAATCCCATTGTTTGGGAGAGTCTTTGAGTTTCTCTTAATTGAGACTGGCATCTTGTATGCTATGACTATTGCACTACTCCTGTTGACACCAGTCTACTTGCTAGTAGTTGCATAACGCCTTAATTGGCATATTTTTTCACTTCAGAATATTAATTTTAATACTCTGAGGTACATGGAGTGAGGTTTGAATTCAATGCACCCAAATGCTGAGGCAATCTTGTTGAAAACGGAATTAAAAATTATATAATTTAGGTTATTTGATGTTCATGTATACCACCATGTCTAAACCCGCAGACCCGAGCGACCTTCCCACGCTGGCAGGTTTGGTTTTGACCTTTGTACTTACCGTACTTCTTAGCGAAGCAACTCGCTACGATGCATTTAAGCATTTCATGAACAAATACAGCTATTTATGCACCTGGGAGTTATTCAGGTTCTTCCTATGGTTTGGGTGGTGGTTTGCACCGCCTGCCATGATCATCAAGATAATTTCAATGTTCATGAAGTGACACGAAGACAACTCACTGGCTCTTTTCAGAGCACGCTTTTTAACTAAAATATATTTTTGTACATCAGAATATTGTTTTCAATACTCTGAGGTACACGGAGTGGGATTTGAACCCACGCGGATTTCTCCATTGGTTCTTAAGACCAACGCCATAGACCACTCGGCCATCCGTGTTGCTTTTTGATTTGTTTCCTGTTCTTAAAGCCTCCAATGGAAATCGAACCCATGACCTACAGCTTACAAAGCTGGCGCTCTACCACTGAGCTATGAAGGCTGGCAGTCGATATGGGACTTGAACCCATAACCTTTCGGGTAGAAACCGAATGCACTATCCATTGTGCTAACCGACTAAAGTAGTCTTTTTGAAAGGTGTGACAAAACCCCACGGCTCCTCTGGGCTACGATCCCAGTACCTCCCAGTTAACAGCTGGGTGCTCTACCGATTGAGCTAAGGAACCAACTAGTCCGTGCAGGGATCGAACCCGCGACTCTCCGTTAATAAGACGGATGCTCTACCACTGAACTAACGGACTTACGATGGCCGCCGCCATGTTTTGTGTATGGATAATATGTTTAAACCGTTTCCCAACGCAACTCTTTTACTTCTGAATCCGTGTATATGATTTCATTAGGTAACTGCAAATACAATGCTGTGCTAAAGAATGGTGTTGCTCTTCCATCTAAAACAACCGAACGAATCTTTGAATTATCCAATAAAACCCCAAGAAGTTTATTAAATAGTTTTTGCTTTGACATACTATTCCTTACTTGAATACGACATGTTTTGCCATCCCATGCACACATGTGAGCATTTGGACAATCTTTTTCCTTAAATTGGCCACAAGGCTTTCTGATTTTTGATAAGAATTCTATAGGTGTATCCAATGAAACAAAATGAGTTACTTCATCAAACCATTTTCTCAATTCAGGTTCAAGTTCTGAAGTCTTGGGTGGCTGTTCTGAAATGGCTGACACCAAATCTGGATTTGTTATATTCTTATTCTTGATATCTAGCGTTAACTGATATAAAAGAAAGTCGTATACTTCTGACTCATATGTTATTTTTTTATATGTTGATAAATCTTGCTTATTCGGTTCTTCTAAAGCAAGGGAAGATTCCGATTCTTGAATTATAGTATGTGTTACTTCGGATGCTTCTCCACGACCTTCTTTCGGCTTTACAGGTATGCGTAATCCACTACGAGTCAAAATTTCGACAATATAACCCTTACCATCATACATATCTTCTGCCCAAGCATAGCCTGGAGTTTCTTCTTGAATTTTCTTTAAGGCGTCTTGCATATCCTCATATGATGGCAATTCCAATTCTGAGGAATACCCTGAAATTATCGGAGGCTTTCTGTTTAATGGAGGGAATGCTGTATTTTGAAAAGGTAAAAGCAACTTATCAGGAACATATACTGCTTGAGCCCTTCGGAATGGGTCTAATATAAGTGAAAAGGGTTCACTAATCAATTCATCAGCAGCATTAAAGGCATCTTGGATATTTGGGATTTCAGTAACACATGCCAAATCACGTTGTTTAGTTAATTCTAAATAGGTCTTATTTTCAGGTATTGTTTCATCTGGTCGGATAAACGGATTTACAAAAATATTTGCTCTAAATATAAGTTTCTTTTGCAGTCTTGTTACGTGACATAAACAATCAACTTCATTGCCGCGCTGAAGTATAATAATGCCTCTTGTTCTGCTTTTGATTTGAGGAGTAAAAAATGTACAGCCAATTGTCATGTCATTTAAGTTGATTCGGTAGAAATCTGTTTTTAGCATAATAGCCGTATATTCAAGTTCCTGAAGTATTGTTAGTTTTCCAGTAGTAAATGCATCATCTATACCTGAAATCATCTTAGACATATGCTTTCTTGCTTTGGGGTCTTCAGAGAATGGTTTCATATTAAGTTCCTTCTCAACTTCCTCCGAATGTGTATCCGATAATTCCGTCCACAATGCAACAAATGAACAACGCAATAACTTCTTAATAGCAAGTCGAGGTGATTCTATTTTTGAACTCAAATTCAAAAATGCAGGTAGGCCTTCAGATGGTCTTCCTAAGCCAACTCTAAAATAGCCAGACATTCCTGCTTGAATGCGGTTTCCTGAACTCTCGACTAGTTTGTATTGTTCTTCTATATGTAACATATTGAGTAACTCCGAAGGAACATATGCTAGACGATTATATTGTAAAGTTTTCGTTTCACCCAAAATGTAATATTTATCTTCTTTTAGTAGTGGAATTATCTTCTTTGTTCGAGTAGTTTTAAAACATATTGGTAATGATGGATTGTTTTCTTTATAGCCTGGGTAGTTATTGCCAATTGTTCGCTGTATAACAGGGAACTCGTCAATTCCAGATTTAGTGTCACCTTGTTTTCGAACCTTGCCATGACACACTGGACACCTTTTTATTCCATCTATTTCTTCAAGTTGCAACACATGCAAAGGTATCTTATCTTTCATACACCAAAAGTCGGGACAGACTATTACACCATCTGGGTCTTTCAGTTCAATTTTTTTTTCTTGAGGATAATTCATTGGATTAAACTGATCGTCAATGATAGATTGTATTTCTTGTTGCGTGATAATAACAGGTTGAAGTTTTTGGTCAACTTTGCTTGCATAGTCCGATTGTATAGGAAACGTTTCAGGACTGAAGCTTTGTAATCTATTATTGAAATAGTTGTAGATTGGTACATCATTCTTAGTCGTCTTTATTGTAGGAACTGGCTCTTCTTTCTTATCTAACACATCTCCTTCTAGGTAATCAAACATATTTGAAAATTCAGTATCAATAACTTCTGTGTTTACAGTAGAGACTTTGACAGGCGTGATTTCTTGCCTTTTAGGGCATATTCGGGTTACATCTTCATTTTTAGGGTCACTCAGAATATATCTTAATAAATTTGCATATTTCAAGAAACGACCAACCGAATCAACATCACTTATTTCAATAGTTTTGCGATGTATAACAAGAGATGGGAAATTACGAAACTGCCTTGTTAATAACCCTGGGTCTTGCTCCACTTTCTGTTTTATCGTTTCCAATAATATAGCTGTTTCGTCTACTGATAAACGAAGTTCATCTTTGATGTCTTCTGGTGTTATAAATGGATCATCTTTCAGAAAATTCAATAACTTTACATCTCGAGGATTTATTCCATTGTTTGCATTGTCTGAACGCAAAAACTTAAATACTTGTTGCGATTTACGAGATACTTCAAAAATCCCTGCCAAACATCCAATACGCAACGTATCAAAACTATCCAATGAAGTAGAATATTCTATATTCAACTTAACATCCTGTAATATAAATCTGTTTTTGGTAATATCACATTGCTTCACAAATGGAACAACCGAGTCTAATGTTTTCAACCACTTTATCAGATGTTCTTTGGTTTCTTCTTCAGATGTTGTATTTTTTGAATCACGATATGAGGCAATAATTATATCATACGCTGTAATAGTAATTCTGTCAAAATTTTCTCGGTTGTCTCCTTTGTATAACACTAAAGTTGGTATTCTGTCACGATAAGGTTTTGTTTTAGTCCACCAATTATTCCATATCGCCAAATCAAGCATCGGACGTTTTATTTTTTCGTTTACCTTATAGAATTTGTGTCGGGATACTTCAGAGCGTCCTGTAAAGAACGTAATACATGGCGTTTGTTCAGATACAGTCAGTGCATAAAACATTTGTTCAAATCTCGAACGGACTGATTCTCCAAAATCAGTATCAACCAATTCAGCTTTCCAAGCCATTCGCAAAATATGTACTTCTTCTGGCTGCAGAGGATCCAAACTTAACAAATCACTCAAGTGACTCGAATTTCTCTCTAAAGATATAATCTGACTCTCAGATAATCTTTGAGGCGTTGAAGACCTTTTCAAAGGGAAGTATGGACCCTCATAACCTTCCTCAAACTCCTTGACAACAAATCTGGAATTGGTGACACCTGGATAATGACTAACAAACAATACATCATCTTCGGGTATAGGTTGCTGAGCAGACGGTATTATGTTTGCAGTTTGCATATCAAAGGCTTCATAAGGCAAAGCATATGCTTTTGAAACTTCTACACCAAATATACGCAACTCTTCGATAGAAACTCCTGGGTCAAATAAAAGTTGTAAAAAGCTTGGTTTAGCCATCCATTCCGACCTGTTTAGTTTCTTAAATTTAATTCCTTCAATGCCTCTAGACTTACAATATGCATAAAAAGATTCTTTTACTGTGACTTGTCCATTCAAAGATATTCTGTTAAATAACATCTCCCAATTGCGCGAATCACTACTATAATAATCCTTATCAAACTTCAACTGTATCATGATAAACAACCTATCGGGATGAATGTCAAGTGTTCGGCCAATTTGTTGCCTTACAACTCCTATAGTATCATCTTCAAAAAATGATACTTTCAGGGTCTTATCGTTAAATTTTACTGTAGAGGGCAACATCTTATTGTAAACGGCATAAAAAGTTAAAACGGGTTTACAATATACTGGAGTTAAAGAGGCGTATCAGATATAGTCATACCACAATACTTTACAGGATTTTTTGAATAATTTACTGGTTGATAAACTCCTAACTGAATACAGTCCTGAAGAAGTTTTCTCATATTTGTCCAGAATTCAGGAGTATGACCAATACTTGCTGTCATCAAATGAGCCATCTCGTGAATCAGAACAAACATTACCGTATTCTCTTCTATTAACGGATAGGGGGGACTTGTCTTATCACGCAAACAGATAACAATCTTTTCACCCTTATTTTCCGAATACGATGTGCTATCTGCAGTCAAGTCATTCTCCTCCAAAGCATCGGGATCAAATCTGGAAACGAGACGTTGGTATGGTTCATCTAATCTCAAAGATGGGTCTTTACAGTGATCACAAATTTTCATAAGTTTCGAATGAATTCTAGACATTCTCTCTGCAGCATCTTGTTTATCAGGTAAATCTTGAACTTTGTAAGAGCGTCCATCAGACGCTTTTACAAGAGTGTTATTTTTGGGTCCGCTCAGGTATGAATATGCCAAGGCAATTCCAGTTCCTGCTATTGCTACTACTGGTATCATTACAAAAAGCATATATAAAAATTGCTCATGTCTGATCTCAGACCTGAGATGGGTCAAACTCGTGTTCATACAAAAGTTTAAATGAGCCTGGTTGCATCTCGTCTACCCAGTATGAAATTACCTCGCTCCCCCTGGGGTTATATACTACGGGAGCGTTTGAATATATCAGCTGCAGCCACTCCTCTGCTTCTTTACGGCAAGTGTAGGACTGTGGATAGTTATAGACTTTGCGAATGACATAATTGCCATCAGTTAATCTGTCGTACAGCATATAACGTGGCCAAAATACAGACATTTCGGAAAGCAAGTAATATCTAGATATAGAATTTTATAAATTCATTTTTCCACATTCTCTCTCTATCTGATTCATAACCTCTCGGTCAAATTCTGTATCATTATACTTTAATTATCTTTTTTTAGTATATCTTCTCTTTGTCTTACGTCTCCTCTTGCCTCCTGCCTTCCTAAACATCTTTTCTCTCTTTATCTGATTCATAACCTCTTGGTCACGTTCTTCATCAGTAAGTTCTGGAATGCCTCCCATCTCACCCGTATAATGCTGATTCTTTCTGAACAAGGCTTGTTTTATTATAAATTTGTGACTATCTAGAACATGCTTTCTATTGCGGCCTCGTTCTTCATCCACATATTTCCTTGCAAACTCTTCAGCATCTTTTTGGTGTGCTTGACCTTCATCGACGCCTTTACCTTTCATTTATTCAAAAACAGAGAAATGGATTTTTTTTAAACAAAAAAGAGGTGTAACAAATGGCACAGCCAGTCGGTCAAACACCGAACGGGCCTTTTCTTGAAGACAATGTCAATCATGCATTTCTTAAGTCATGGGCGCATAACTATGCTCGCTATATAGTTAAAAGAGCAGCAATAATTGTTGCGGAAGATCCAAACAAACCAAAAAAGGCGAGATTGGATACTACACTTGACAATGAAGAGTACGAGAAGTTCAGAGTATCCCTATTCATAGCCCTGTGGAACCACTACAAAATTAAGGTGAAATAGACCTTCTTTTTACGCCTCTAGACCACGCTTGAAAGGGTTCGTCTCGATAGTGGTATTCAGGAAAGGCCCAACAGTTCCCTGAGGGTTAGGGTCCTCGGAGCGAACGTCCCAAGAAGCATTACGGTTAGTCTGAGATACACCTGCAAGCGCCGTATTCGTGTGGTAACCAGCCTGTAAGAAATTCTGACCCTTCAGATCATTCATGGCGCTGGGATTTACAGCCGCCCAAGATGCACCAATCTCGCCCTTGGGTAGCAGTTCAGATGCCTGTAGAGTGGTCTCGGTATATGTGGACTGACCTGTGGGCTGGCGAGAGCGAAGAGACTCGGTGGGCTGAGCATTGCCCATGCCATCATGATTGCTGGCGCCAAATGGACCCATCTCGCCTAGAGGACCTTGGGTGCCAAGAGAACCCGCAAGTTTATCCATCATGCCCTCACCAGTTAGGCTGCCACGAGCACTATAAGAGTTCATGGCATATAGAACTACAAGACCAAGAGCAGCGATGCCCACTAAGTTTAGGTGCTGGCGCGACATCTTAACCATTTTCTTTATGTTCAAACGAAGACAAAAAACGAATGAAAAAACAACTTTTAGAATTCTTAGGCTCGGCGGATGTTCAACAATTCTTTGAAAAATCAGTTATACAACCCCTTCTCGACAATATTTTTCAATATATATATCCATATTTACTTGGAATTATGGTTTTGTGGGGAATTATGCTTGTTTGCATTGTATTGGTCCTTGTTATCATACTTCGGACTGGGATAAAGTAAATCAACCAATGCTGCTCGATTCATTTTATATACACAAAGAAATCCTCGAGCTTGAGCTTCATCTCTCAATTCGCTAATACGCTTCTTCTCAATAATATACTTGACGGGTAAAGTGTCCATTGAAAGCAAGGTTATAAGTTCAGCTTTTTTCATAACATAATAAAACTTAATGCGCTTCTCTTTTGCCTCTTGTTTTAGTTCTGAATATTCTAAAGCATGGTAGTTCATCTTTTTAAAATACGTATCAAGACAATAAAGGTTTCCGTTTTGATTAATAAGAGATGATATGGTTTTGGATATACATTGTAGGCACATTTGTTGTCATTTCTCTGAACTTAGCAGAAAGCCAAGCTCAGTGGTTTCGCAATAACTGGTCAGAAGTCAGGTGTAATCCAGCATATATGCTCGTACCTGCTTTTGTAGACTTAGAAATAAACGTTAGTAATAACTTCATAAATTGTATCACAAAAAGCTTTCATGATTACGCAGGACTATCAATGGATGGAATAAACTCCCAAATGGGTCTGGTAGGTGATTCTTTGGGAACAATTACAACGTCCTTATCCGATATGCGTGGAATGATGGGAGAAACTCGTGGAGGGTTTGGAATGGTATTCCAAATGGTCTTCGGCAAAATACAGAATCTGATGTCAAGCATGCAATATCTCATGATTCGTATTAGAACACTCATGGGGAGAATTGTAGCAACGTTTGCAGCGATGATTTATGCTGCAAGTGGAGCAATGCAAACTGGCGAGTCCGTATGGAATGGCCCAATTGGTAGAGTAGCAAGGTTATAATAAGTTGCTAATTAATAACATGGTAATATTTTGGTTATATGTCGTCGGAACAATCGTTGCCACATCGTGGATTCATCTACAAGGAAATCTAAAAAAAATACAAGCCGATTGGAGCGCTTATAGATGTAATCCTGCTTATATGCCATTTGCTGGAATAGTAGACCCAGTAACAGGCATTGGCGGAAACTTCCAACACTGCATGAACATGATGGGGAAACCTATCGTTGGTAGCATGGTAGATGCCATTGGTAGCCAGTTCTCTGTAATTGGAGGAATGCTAAATGATATCGCTAATCCCATCGCCATATTTCGCCAAATGATTTCCAATATGCGTAATGTTATTGCTTCTTTTGCCTCATCGACGCTGAGCAAAGCTTCGGGTCCTGTAAGTATATTCGTATTTTACCTTGCCAAAATACGTGACTTAATGAATCGCATGGCGTCAGAAGGTTATCTATTCGCGATGTTTGGTGCAACCATGATTTCTTATATTGAAGGGTTTGTGTCACTTCTCATAGGAATCATCAAAACGTTTGTAATCGCCATGCTTATCATTTCCTTTGTGTTGGCTCTGTTCAACCCAGTAATGTTTGCTTTTGTATTGGCCGTGGCTGCATCATTAACTGCTGCCGGAGCATAAAATCTGAGTATTAAAGAAATAACGATGGTTTCAAAATCAACACTGGCTATAGCATTTTTGGTCGGCGCCTTAATTCTAGGATTTGTAGGAAGCAGGGAAGGATTTATGCAGAAAGATGCAGGCATGCCTCTTGATGGTCCAGCTATGGGTCCCTACGATACTGCCATGGGTGGGTGGATGTCTTCTGAACACATGCCCGTCGGAGGTCTCCCCCAAAACAGCTTTCAAGAGGGCAATAATTTGATGTACTTAGTTGGCAATAAGACATCGCCCAGCTGCTGCCCAGCTGCCTTCACTTCCGATTCTGGTTGTGTATGCCTCTCTGAAACTGATAAAGATTTTATGGCTCACCGTGGTGGAAATAAATAGTTTAGAGTATATTGCCTAATATAAATCAAATGGACCCTAAGAAATCTTTTAAAGCCTTTCGAGATGAACTCCGTTCTACTTTTCCAAGCACAGAGTTTGCTCCCTATACAGATACCGATCCAGCCGCCTTTGAAGAACTTATTACGCCTTCCATTCTGAAGGTAATGCAGAAAGATAAGTCGCTATTTGATTCTGAGTTTGTAGTATTTGGCACAAACCTCTCACCTCTGTTCACATCAAATCCAGATTTGTTCTGGAAGAATATTCAGAAGTGTGCCATGGCTTCCTTCCTCAGCGGAGATATCAAAGAAAAGCTAAACAAGATATCTGATAGTCTAAAGCAGCTTTGGGGAGGTTCTGGCCATTCAACTGATGAGATTGAGAAACTGCTTGGAACAGAAGAATCACGCAATAAGGTATCCGAGATTCTTGAGTTTGTAATGACTACACGCCTGGCCAAGGTAGCAATGAGTTTAGTCGAGTCCATTGATATTACAGAACTTGGAATTGACTTTGAGAACCCCGAAGAGGTAATGAAGACCCTTCAATCTGGTGAAAACAATCCCATCATTGAAAAGGTGATGAAGAAACTGAAGACAACTTTGGAGGATAAGGTTCGTCGGGGTGAATTTACGAAAGAGATGCTCGCGGCTGATATTGAAACGATTAAGGTAAAAATTCAGACGGCCTTCGGCGATATGTTTACGGATATGCTTGGCGGACGCAAGGCAGATGTTGCACCACAAGTGATTCTTGGCAACTCTCCCGAAGCAAGACGTGCTCGAATGGTTGCTCGCCTACAACGCAAACTGTCCGAAAGAAAAGACAGAGTTTAGAATTAAATGGAAAGCTTGTGGATTGATAATCCTGCAGAATTATTCACTAAAGCAAACTGGTACAAGTTTGTGCCTACAGGTTTCATGGACGTCCCAACGGCCATGAATGCAATCGTTCGCTTTACAGTATATATTTCTGTAATCCTTTTTCTCGCCAAAAAGGAAACATATTACTTGCTTGCCATTCCCTTAGTTCTAGTGCTAACTGTTCTTGCAGTAAAACTTTTTCCTCATCCTAGAAATCTTGAATCATTCAAGGATAAAGTAACATCTGCCATGAAAGACTATACATATCCATCAAGCATAAATCCGTTCATGAACCCCTTACTTACAGACATTTTAGACAACCCCAATCGCCCTCAAGCTGCACCCGTAACTTCCAAAGAAGTCAAAAGAAAAATTGAAGAATCCTTTAAGCATACCTCGGACTTGTATATGGATACATCTGATAAGTTTGATTTGGCTCAAGGAATGAGAACATTTCATACAATTCAGTCTGGCCTGATTCCCAACGACCAAGATGGATTCCTGAAGTTCTTGACCAAAGGTATCGATGAACCCAACCACTCAAGCGCCTTTCCTGCAAGAAGAGCCAAAGAAAAGTCTGAAGGCTATGTAGAAGCAATTGGTTCAACGAAGAGTCTTCCGAACTCTACGTCTAAGCCTGAGGGTGTGACGCCTGCGGGAACGGCGAAGTGACCGACCACCGTCCATCTTCTTAAGAGAATCTACAAGGTCCTTTACGGATAACTTTTCACCTTTCATATCTGTCACCTTACCAGATTTAGATATTTTCCGAAAATGAGGAACACCAGTTACTCCAGCATCTTCGGGAATAGCATCGTCCCCAACAGCAATCAATTTCGTATCACCAAATCCATACTCTGCTTTTTTGGAACATAATTCTTTCCATTGAGGCATAGTATCCAGACAGTGGGGACATGTCGTACTATGAAAAAAGATAATGATAGGAACCTCCTTCATCATCTTTTTTACTTTCGGACGGTCTTTCTCTTCTAAAAAATCTTCCATTTACTTTCAACGCGTTAAAAGTTTCGGGGTACGTATATAAAATGGAAGGTGGCCGTCGTCGTACTCGTCGCCGTAGACATCCTAGACGTGGAGGTATGTCCACAGCCGATGAGAATAGATTCTTAGAAAGACAAAGAAACGAACGCAAAAAAGACCTTGACAACGTTGGCGAAAACGCCAGAAAGGCTCCTGTTGTTCATGAAAGCAGTGGCACTGCTACAAAGCAACCCAATATAAATTTATTTCAGCAACGCCAGACTGAATTAGCCAAAGCTGAACATGACGGAAAGGATCCGCCTAAAGCTGGCCGCAGACGCCGTTCTCATAAGCGTAAACATACTCGTCGTAGAAGATAAATGAATAATAATTGGCAAGGATATATTACTGCTTTAGGAGGACAGAAACTACCCGCTTCGAATATTGATGGAGGTATGCCTTTTTCAAACACAGAAGGAGGTCCGCCTACTGGATTTGTGGAGTGGAAACCTAAAAATCCAGACATTCAAAAACGATATGATGCCATGTCTGGTTCTTGGGAAGGGGTTGCAGCTTCAGAAGCAGCAGCAAATACTATTTTTAAACATGATTATGCTCCTGTCAACAAATAATTATTTATACAATTTAGTCATGTTAGAATACCACTTATACATATCTATCTCCGAGTAATTTTTTGAATGTTCACTAAAGATTTGACGCTTCTCATCTGTAAGAATACCTAACTTCTCTTGAATTGTCAAGATACTCTTGATTTCCAAGAGCAAGTTGTTCATAATCTCGTGTGGCTTTGTAAATCTAGTCGGGAACAAGAACTCCTCTCCACGAACAGCTTTCCGGTAATTCACATGCTCTTCATTAAGCAACTTTGAAAGTTTTTTGTTGAAATAATCAGCAATCAACTTATCCATTTTTGGTAGAAGCCCAATAGATTTTAGAATTTCAACTTCATTGTAAAGAATAAAGTTGTAAAAGTTACCGTTCTTATCCAACAAAGGTTCATACTGCGTCATTGGAGTATGGCAGTGGCAGTCCACACCGTATGTAATGTCAAATAACACATGATGCTTAATGTAAGCCTTTGCATCGTCGTTAAACTTTTCATACAACGACTGAAATATAGACACTAACTCCCCTCCATTAAACTTCTGGACAACCAATTTAGTCGAAAACTGAAGTGCTTGACACATCATTTTATATAAGAAGTTATTGTCATTCAAATTTTCTGGCACAATGATTACCTCAATTCTGGAATCTGAACTTAACCAAATATTTGGTTTCTCTTGCCGAAATCCTTTAGATGTAAAATATTTGGATAAGAATCCTTTATCAAATTCTGGTCCAAACTGCTCGTCAAAATGAAGACACCGAATAGTATTGCTTTGAACCTTCCAGATAAAACAAGGCAAAATCTGGTCCATATCTTTGTGAAAATCTTCAAGAACATCTACACGGTTCTTTGAGCCAATGCCAACATATGTATAACTCCGAGGATTGTATTTACAATAACTAACAATATCCATTTTTTAACATTAATCAATTAAATAAAAATGAATTCATTTTCGTGTAAACATATTTATATAAAAAAATGCCCAAGTATTCAAAAAGTCACATCAAAGCAGGTCAGCGACACCGCTCTAGTGAAACAAACAATAACACAATTGAAAAACTTCTTACGGAAGCGACTTCTTTGAAAAACTATGCAGCTCTCAATAAAGAGACCTATATCCCCGACCCCCTGTTAGCTGTTGTGCGCATTTCTGCATGGCCGTCTATCGAGTGGTATACGGTTGTTCTTCCAAACGGAACACCAATTCAGGCTAAAGGAATAGATAAATCTATTGCATACATTGTTTCGCAGATATGTAAGCAATGTACGCAGACGCAGGCAGAGTCTAATACATGGCCAGTTGTTATCGTCTCCTTGCCTGAACCTAGAGCCAAAAGCCAAACAGGAGAAATTCTCGCCGTTCTTGATGATACCGCCATAACTAAATTTGCAGAACTTGGATTCAAACTTCCACTAAGTTCAAGCCAAAATGATGCTGGCTTCGTCTTTTCAAGCGAGCCAGAAGTTGCAGACGTTAATCTTGACACGCTCTAAACAAGTGCACATGCACTACTTTTTAATAAACTCGCTGTTGTCGGTATTATCACCTCCCGTAGACACATCAATAGCATTATCAGATGGTAAAGGAAGCAACGAGCCTCCTCTTTTAGGAAGACGACGACGAGTTCGACGACGAGTTCGACGACGAGTTCGACGACGAGTCTTACGATACTTTCTTGTTTTCTTTGCCATTTGATTAATAAGAAGAAATGTTTAATAAACAAATTATAGATGCATTACCATACGTATTGGCGTTTTTAGCAATATTATACCTTGCGTCTCCTCACGTATATGAATGCTACCAAGCATATGCTCGTCCGTGGGAAACAAACGAGAATAAGGTAACTGAAAAAACAGTAGAAGATGAAAAAATAGAACACATGACAAATGCAGATGTAGCAAAAAAACTAGACTTCCATGCCGACAAAGACAACCAAGTATGGCATATGTTCTCAGAAACAGAAGTCAAACCCAAGTCTATCTTGCCTGGTGTTCCTAAACCTTCAGCATCTAAAACTATCTTGCCTGGTGTCACAACGCCTTCAAGTTCCAAGTCTATCTTGCCTGGTGTCACAACGCCTGGACCTGCAATTGAAAAGCCTCCTGAAACTTTAATGGAAACAAAAGAAGAACGAGCAAATGTTAGAATAATGGATAAAGAGGTTCAGAAACCGCTGATGTCTTCTCGTCCACCACCACCTCCCAAAAAGTCAGAACCGCCTCCTAAAGCTCCTCTATCTCGACCAACTACCCACCATCCAGCCAAACAACCACTAGAAGGTAAGGAAATTTGGGGGCCACTTGCTCCTGAATTAGATCCTAACCAACCGCGTCCTTCTGATTCTGGAAATGGTAAGCACGGTTCTGGAGTATATCCCCACATATACGGTCCAGATACAATAGAAGGACCAGGAAGCAAAGATAAAGACAACAACAACAATATAGATATCCCAGACTATGACTATGTTCCCGCTGCAGAATTCCCTGCTGGCCCGCTACATCCTTCCCCATACCTTAACGACTTCTCCAAGATTCTAAAAACGTAAAATATCTAAACAACAAATGAGAAGATATAGAAAACACAATATGTTCGGACTAAATAATTTTGCAGGAAGTTGCTGGGTAAATGCTTGTCTACAAGGTATATTTCGAATCCCAGAAGTAATCGATAGATATACCCGAGAAATATATGACAAAGAAAATGTTGTCGATGAAAGCTTAAGTAAAATCTGGAATTCAAAAGGACAATTAGGCCTAAAGGAATTCTTCCTTGCTGCAAGAACAGCCACAATGCCTGCAGGACAAGGCATTGGAGATAGTAATGAACTCCTCCTTCATCTATGTGATAAACTCCCATTTCTTGATAAACTTTGCCGCTTCAAAATAGCCGAACAAATTAAATGCTCATGCGGTTTTATGCAACTGAAAGAAGACTCATGCGTAGAGTTTGATTTGTTTCCAGATAGTCGCAACACACCAATCACAGATTGTATCGGAAATTCTGTTAAACCTGCCACACTTGAAGGGTGGAAATGTGATAAATGTTCTGAAACTGGTAAAGCAACCAAACAACTTCTTATTGCAACATTCCCCAAAGTAATGGTTTATCAGATTATATCACAAAATACATCCATTCAATACTCAAGTGTGCTTATAGTGAACTCTAACAAATACTATTTGCTCAGCGTAATTGCTCATACAGGAGGCCATTGGTTCACATATGCAAGAGAGATGCCACCTGGAAAACCTTGGTTCACGCTTGATGATACACGAGTCAGGCAACATAATGAACGCGAATTTCCAATGAGCCAAGTAACAAAAGTTCTTATTTATTATCGACTTGAAGAGTAAATGGAACCCTTATCTTATCCAGTAATATTGGCTGGTTCTGCTGTAGTTCTAGTATTGCTTTCAATCATCGTTGGGCTTACATCTGGCTCATGGACAGCCACCATCGTTGTTCTAGGTATTGCTGCAGCAATTGGATATGTTCTCACAAATTTCGGAACAGCAACAGTTAATTACCATGAAAATAAGATAAATGTCGATATAGATCCCATCCCAAATCCTAACGATTCCTACAAAACCAAAGGAACACAAATCAAAGAAGTTTTTCATATCTCTCAAAATTCATATACGTATGATGAAGCCTCTGCTGTTTGTGCTGCTTATGGAGCCGAACTTGCTTCTTTTGATCAAATCACCGAAGCACAAGTTCAAGGTGCAGAATGGTGTGGTTATGGCTGGTCAGCTGCAGGCATGGCTCTATACCCAACACAACAAGCCACATGGGAGGCTCTTCAGCATGAACCAGAAGAAAAGAAAAGAACTGCATGCGGACACCCAGGTGTAAATGGTGGCTATTTTGACCCAAGACTCAAGTTCGGTGTCAACTGCTACGGACGTAAACCCCCCAACTTCCCTCAAACCAGACTTCCTCAACCTCTACCTGGAACAGACCAAGAAACATTCGATAAAATGGTTGACAAGTTCAAGAAAATGCTCACACGTATGAAACTGTCACCGTTTAATCGCGACATGTGGTCCTGGGCAAAGTAAAAAATCATCAATAAACAAATGAACTATTCATTAGATACTCCTATCAAAAAAGGTATATATGTCCCCGAAGCCCCCAAATATATCCAACACCAACCCCACTCAAGTAACCAAACTCAAGACCATCGTGTATTTCAATGGCTTCAACACAAACCTCAAAATCATGCTATTTTTTCACAACCAGCAAAGTCGGGAAGAGATAAGAAGTAAAGTATCATAGCAAATACAAAGATGGCAGAAATAGCATTGGTTCTGGCATTAGGTGCCCTTGGATTTTCACTTGCCAATAACGACCCCTACAAAGAAGACTTCAGTGTCCAACCTCGTCCTACTGAACAACATACGGACGAGGTTATTCATTCACAAGTTACCAAAGGTCATAATAATGAAGTCCCGTTCTTTGGCCCCCGCGTAACCCAGGCAATGTATTCAGGTGGCACAGACCATATTCTCGACCACAAAACAGGAGCAGGCAAAGAATATTTCCAAAAACGAGAAACATTATCCATGTTTGACATCAAAACAGGTACTGGAAATCCATTCGGTCAACAAGTAGAGACTGATTTTGAACAATCTCGTATGGTTACAGGTATGCAAGTCAGAAACGTATTCCCAATCGATCAACTTCGTGTAGCTCCTGGTTCTAATGCCGGTTATACAAACTTAGGTGATGGCGGGTTTCAGCAAGACCAACTTCGTGAATGGGCTCTACCTCCTACAACCGATGAATTACGTGTAGTTTCCAAACCCAAACTTACATTCTCTGCAGATCCAGTTCCAGGTGTAAACAAGATTACTTTGCCTGGTATCCAAGCACAGGTAAACAAGAACAAACCAGACAAGTTCGCGGTTTTGGGTATGGACAGAGCAAATACGGCTGTTGGTGCTCAAACGGCTCCTGCAATATATCCTGAACAACCCATGAAAACACAGGCACGTGAGACTACAGGTGTTGAATATTTTGGTTCTGGCGGTGGGCAAGAAGGTCATTGGGCATCATACATACGTGCATTTACAGAACCCTTTCAGGAATTCATGAAGTTAACTGCTGAAGGAAGACCGGGTCCAGCAGGTTCTCAAGGCACAGGAACAGTCCTTGGTGCTGACCAGTATTCCATTCAGACCAAGAAAGATGAGTCGGTTCTTTCAGACACTTTCAGATTTATGGTTCCTAAGTCAGCCACAACTCCTGATGGACAACATCTTGGGTCTTACAGATACAATGAACCCCTAAAGCAAGATATTCTCGTTGAACGTAATCATCCTTCCACAATAGATGCATTTAAGCAGAACCCGTATACACAATCATTGAACTCCATCTAATAAATGGATATCATCCGTGAACAATTAATGTACAAATCCAATACTCTTCACGTGTGTATGAATACACTATCACGTCAGGAGCAATATGAATTTTTAAGGCTTCTTATGGCTACTCGAAAAGAAGGAGTTACCTTTTGCTATGATAATTCTAATCAATATGTTACATGTATCCTTGAAAAAATAGGACTTGAGAGGATTAAATGCGCGCAAAAGTAGCTAGAGGAAGTCCAGCAGCTGGCGGTGGACGAAGTGCTGTTTGATTATCAGGATTACGCACAAATGTCAGAAAAGCAGCAGTAAATTCCGGCACTGGTCTAGCAAATGTTGCCTGGACTGCTGGGTTAGCCATTGCGTTATTAACTAAATGAGTAATGAGTCTATTACTCCAAGGGGGGAGGGCAGGGGCTATGATAAAACCTTTCATAGCAGCAGTAATTCTGCCTTGTTCAGCTCTTATTTGAGGAGGAACTCCTGCAGGTGCTCCTGGTGCTGCTCCTGCAGGTGCTGCTGCTGCTCGTGCTCCTGGTGCTGCTCCTGCAGGTGCTCCTGGTGCTGCTGCTCGTGCTGCTCGTGCAGGAGCAGCTGCTTGATATGTACCATCCAAAAATGGCTTTAATTTGGTGCTATAAGCAGTCCAAGTCATTGCGTAAGGATTTGTTATGTCACCAGGATCAAATACATAAGGAGCAACAGGGGCAGCACGAGCAGCACGAGCAAGAGCAGCAGCAAGAGCATCAGCAGCAAGAGCAGCAGCATTAGCAGCACCAGCAGCATCACGAGCAGCAGCACGAGCAGCAGCAGCAGCAGCAGCAGCATCAGCAGCAGCAGCACCAGCAGCAGCACCAGCAGCAGCATCAGCAGCAGCAGCAGCATCAGCAGCAGCAGCAGCAGCATCAACAAGAGCAGTAGCAGCATCAGGAATAGAAAGAGGAGCAGCACCAGCAGCACGAGCAGCAGCAGCAGCATCACGAGCAGCAGCAGCAATAGCTGCACGAGCAGCACGAGCAGCAGCACCAGCAACAGCAGCATCAGCACCAGCAGCACGAGCAGCAGCAGCAGCAGCATGAGAAGAATTAGCACCAGCAGACTCAAATAATATATTAGCAAGAGCACGAGCAGCAGCAGCATCAGCAGCAGCAGCAGCAGCAGCAGCACGAGCAGCAGCAGCAGCAGCAACAAGAGCATCAGCAGCAGGAGCAAGAGCAGCAGGAGCATGTGCTACAAAACGATATACTGGTGCTGCCATTATACTTGATTAATACTTAAAAATCGATATCTTCTGCGCCATTACCTCTATGATGCGAAACTACATCATAAATTACTGCTTGAACTGGACCACTTAGTGTAGATGTGAAAGTGAATGAATCGGCATTCAATAGTAACTGACTATATACTGGAACCTTTGCTGCACCACCGACAGGATTATCAGAAAACATCACAAACACCCACGTATCTCTGTCAGGCGCTGCTCCTGCCACCCATTTTACTGTTAAAAGTTCATCATATCTAGCATCTCTCCCAGCCGCTCCTCCAACAATCTCACCAGCCCCTCCACTTATACTAACAATTGTAGGAACACTGTTTTTCAAAGCATCCAAACTCGCTTGTATTGCATTGCGTTGTACATTTGCTGCCGCTTCTGCTGCCTGTGCCGCAGTTGCTTCTAGTGCTCGTGCCGCAGCATCTGATACTGCTGCTGCCCGTGCCGCTTCTGCTGCTGCTGCTGCGTCCTGTGCTGCTTTCTTTTCTCCTTCAGATTTGTCCTTATCGGCCAGTGCTGCTGCTGCTGCTCGTGCTGCTTCTGCTGCTGCTGCATCTGCATCCGTTACTCTACGATTTGCTGCCGCCGCTGCATCCGCTGATGCCCCTTGCGCTGCTACAGCATCTCTTGCTGCCTTATCGGCCGCTCCCGCCGCCGCCTCCGCCGCCGCTAATCTCTCCCGAAGCCCTTTCCCGTCACGTGTTACTGCATCTAATTTTGCTGCTTCGGCGGCTGCTGCTGCTCCTGCTGCTGCTGCTGCTGCTTCCTTTTCCTGAGCCTCCTTTGCTGTTGCCGCTTGAGATGCCGTTAACTGTCCGGTCAACTCTTCTATCCGTCTTCTCAATGCTGTTAACTGATCTTGTAACTCTTTGATTTGCTTCTGTTGGGCAGCAGTCAGCCTGCCACTTTCACCTTGTATTGTATCTAAACTTCCTTGCAGGGCTATTGCCTCGGCTCGATAGCGCCGATTTGTCTCGGCGAGTTGTTCTGCATGGGCAGCATTGAGTGTTCTAATTTGTTCGTCCTTTGCTGCAATATCTGCTAAACTAGAATCTCTAAGTCCTTCTAATTGGCCACGAAGAGTATCTAGAGTGGCGTCCTTATTCGCTCCTGCAGCAGCGAGGAAACGATTTGCGGCTGTTAGTGTGTCATTTAATGCTGATTTATCTGCTAGTTCTCCGAGTTTCTGTGCTAGTTCTGCTCGAATTTGCTCAAGTTTTGCTTCAACGTCACCCTTTTCCCCACTTAATGCTGCTGTAGCCGCTTCTGCTGCTACTAGTTCTGCCCGTTTCCCCTCTATATCTAGACGTAATCCAGCAAGTTGCCCTTGAAGTGCCTCATTTTCTGCAGCCATTCTTACAGCCTCCTCTGCTAATCTTCCCTTAAGAGCGGCAATCTCCGCTCTAGCATCAGCAAGCATCTTACTACAGTTGGATATACTCGTTGGCTGTCCTTCTCCTGCAGCAGGTGCATTCATAGGCCAAACTGGCGTTCCGACAGGAGCAGCGGTAGCAGGAGCAGGAGCAGGAGCAGCGGAAGCAGGGGCGGCAGGGGGTAATTTATCATATTCTGAAGTCATCAGTTCAACATTCTCCTTGATTAATTCTATGGTAGGCGTGGTAGCCCCATCCAACTTCCCCTTCAAAATATTCAGAGTAACTTTAAAATCAATATCTGCACCTACAGGGCTTAAAAATCTAGGCGTCCGCAAGAGCGCGTCGACTTTGGGCTTAAGTTCTGCAACGGTATACTTCACTCCGCCACGTTGTTTGTGTTTCTTGGAACGACGATTGCGATTCTTCCAAGTCTTCATACTTATCTATTATTTGTAGAATTTTCGCCTTGTATATCTTACTGGCTTCGAACGTAACCATGCATTATTCGTTCTACGACGGCCTCCACCTAGTGCTGCTGCTAGTGGTGCTAATGCTGCTGCTCGTAATGCTCGTGCGCTTGTTTCTTGTGCTCGTGCTTCTGCTCGTGCTCTTGTTTCTTGTGCTCGTGCTTCTGCTCGTGCTGCTGTTCCCAAAAAAGTGTTGGATGCGGCCGTTACTACTGCACTAGCAGCATTATATACTGGAACTCCGAGATTATCGTGTAATGGAACTCCGAGATTATCGTGTAATGGAACTGCGACATTAGCGTGTAATGGAACTGCGACATTAGCGTGTAATGGAACTGCGACATTAGCGTGTAATGGAACTGCGACATTAGTGTGTGTCCATGTTTTCGCTGACGTCAATTTGTCACTAGCAGAATTTAAGAATTGTTGCCTACTTGCTGCTGCCGCCACCGATTTGTCTGCTTTCTCTTTCTCAACACTCGGTCCAACCTCCATTTTAACACCGTCTATAGCACCACCAAATGGTGCTTGGCGAACTCTTAAACCAAGTGCTGGATTTCCTGTAGCAACAGGCTGGGCTCTGTCAAATGGATCATTCGTCATAGCAATTGGATAATAAAATCCATCCGATGTTTCATATATGTTATACATATTAACTCCTGGTCTTGTATCCAAACTTTGGTCAGCAACTCCTCTGCCATCAACCAGCTTATAAAATGTAAAGTTCATATCAAATTCATCAGCAATCTTCTTCCAAAAATCCTTATCGTCTGCCTCAATACCATATTCTTTCTTCAATAAGTCTGTAGCAAGCTCAGTATATTTCTTTCGGATGTCTGCTTCCCGCTTTCCTTTGTAGATAGCCGATTCATCATACCCAACAGACCTAAAATAACCCGAATGAAGAGTCAAAAAGGTCTGAACTGCATTTGCCTTCTTATCCTTTTTGCTTACCTCCATAAGTCTCCAAAGGTCTATGCCAGGAGGAGGGGCACCAGGAGGAGGGGCACCAGGAGGAGGAGGTCTGTTAAACCCACGAGTTGCCAATGTAGTAAAAGGTCTTGATTTATCTTGTAGTTCACCCCTATCATCAATGATACGTTTAGTTTTTAGGAACTCTACAAAATCAGTTAAGGGATTGCGCTCTTCCTTTGTGGGCTCCGTAAGTCCCTTTAATGCTGCAACAATGCTCAAAATTCTACTAGTCTGTTCGGTTCCTTGTCCAACATTTCCATCCAATTCACATGCTTTCCTGACGTCATCAATAGGTAACAGCGTTTCTATTAATGGGACCGGTCTTTCACCAGTAGGGGTCAACTTATAGCCCTTCAGATAAACACCTGAAATAAACGGAATTGCAAGAGCAGCAGGAGGAGGCGCAGGGGCAGCACGCAACCCTTGAGCACGGTCTTGGTTTGTTATTGCCCCAGCAGGAGGCAGAGGCATAAGTACACTTAGTGGTCGAGTAGTAAGACTATCCAAATTAGAAAGGTTAATTCTTGCTAAATCAGCAGGGGCAGTAGTTCCGAAGTAGGAAGCACGTCCATTAGGATTCTGACGCCCAAGTTGTTCTGCTTGTTTGACATATTCTTCCAGTGCCGCCCTCTTTAGAAATTCTAGCCTATCTGGATCGGCAGGATTAATATCTGCAGCATGAATTTGTGCTTCTCTGAAGTTAGTTATAGATGCGAATCCAATATCACTCAAAAAAGCTTCTTTTACTTCATCATCAGACCCTCCCAAAACTTCCGTCAAAATATCTTTATCCTTGTATTTTCCAGATTTGAACATCTTGAACGTTTCATCCTTCAAAGTCAACTCACATTTGCCTTGGGGAGGAACTTGTGCAGGCAACGGAAAGAGTTCCTCAAATTTCCCTTGGAGTTCCAACAGGTCTTTGCCTTTTTTGGAACCTTGTCCTACCTCTGACAAAGCTTGAGCAATAAGACTCTTAACCTTTTTGATTGAATACAACTGCTTATCAACAAATGCATTTGTTTTGTCGCGAAGAGCCGAATATAGTTTTTGTTTAGGATTGTTGACATCGTAACCAACAAATCTACCAGGAAATGCTCTGACTGAATTAGCGGCTGGTTCAAGCAAACGATAAGAGAAGTTTTTGGTTAGGTCTTTAGTTAGTTCGCTAAATGGAGTTCTAATAAATTTAAGCGTTCTTTCAGGGCCGCCAGTTTTTAGGCTTCCTGCTAACTTTTGTAATCTATCCAATAGGGTTGGTAGATTATCGGCAAGGTCTCTTGGTGACAGTTTTGAAACCTTATAGTAGAACTCAGCAGCACCTTGGAGTTGTGAATTCTTTACAGCATCTTTTAAGTTCTTTACGGCTTTTGGATAGCCTTGTATCCTGCGTATGTCATTATCTGCGGCGCCCGCATCCACATCTCCTCCCCAACGCCATTCATTTACAGCAGCAGCAGAAATGTCTTCCTTAGCAGACCCATCATCATTTACAGCATTAGCCTGTGTTGTTAGTTGCTCTATATCGCTTGCAAACGCATTAAACTCAGATAGAACACTTCCAACAGTCTGGTCAGGAGCCTTAACGGTTGTCAAAGCAATACGAGCCCTTTCTTCGCGGACTTTAGCATCTTTCCATGCTTGTGTGAGTTGCTCTTTGAGGACACCAAACTTTTGCTCTCGATTTGAATCGACACCTTCTAGGGGATTCCAAGTTTCTGTAAGAAAAATGCGAAGATTATCTTCAGCAGCCTTTCTTGCTTTTATGGCTTGGGCATATGTCTGAAGGCGTAGTTGCCAATCAGGCAATAATGATAGTTTTGGTTCTTTGAGAACTTGGGCTTGTAATTTCAAAAGAACTTCCTTTCGTTTCTCCCCAATCTCTCGAAGTGTTTGTTTGAGTTCAACTCTTTTCTTTAAGAGTGAATCATACTCTGCTTTGTATACCGCCTTCTCTTGTTCAGCATAGGATACGTCGTCTTCTGCTTTAGCCTTGTTTCCAACTGATTTGGCATAGTTCTCTCTATACTCATCTAATGCTGCTGCGCTTTCTTGTTGTCCAGAATTTCCAGCAGCCAATTCATCTCTTGCTGCTTGTTTATCAGCATCCGACTTATCTTTATTCTTTATGATATCATCTAGCTGTCTTCTACGTTCTCTTGTTAGGTCTTTGACTTCCAACTTCTTTTTGTAAAAATTAGAATCAGCAACTGCCTTTTCCTTCTGTGATAGAATTGTTGCATAACTTTGTAGACGAGCTTGATATTCTTTTTTCTTTCTCTCTACTCTTTGTTCAATTACAAATATGTCAAGAGTTGCTTGTTGGTATTGCCTTTCGATTAGAATGAGTTGCTGTTCCAATTCTTTGGGATTATATTGAATTCCTAGGATGGATGTTAAAGCAGATGTAATACCTGCAGGAGGAGCATCTGCTGGAGATGAGGCAGAAATTATACCCCAAGGAGGACGACCAATGCCGCCACCTGCCATATCAGCAACCTTTTCGGGTTCTTCTAGGGGAAGAGAAGGTGCAGTTGCTCCTTCAGGTGGAGGAGTCTCAACAGCGGTTTCCGTAGGAGGCGTAGGGGTCTCGACAGGAGGTTCTGTAGGAGGCGTATGACTCTCGGGAATGGGTTCGGGTGAAGGCATGGGAGTTGTGTTTGGTTCAGATGATGCTACGGCTGAATAGGCTGCTGCTGCCCCCAATGCTGCTACGGTAGCAGCAAGCATGTTAACTTCTTATATAGAACAAGAGATGTTTCATTTAGTTGAAGATACTTATTCGCGTGTGGAAGGAAATTTGATTAAGTCGGGTCAGATACGAGATTCATGGTATTCGATGATATTTAATATTGTTGTGTTGGTTGTTGTGTTGGGTTTCTTTGTGTTGTTTTTGTATTCAAATCATGGGGTTGAGAAGGAAAAGGAAAATATAGAATTTAAACCGCAACCTTGGTTAAATGCAGTCCGCAATGTCCCAGGAACAGACTATGGCCAAGTTCCTCAAACTGAAATTAGAGGTGGTATATCGGGGATTGTCCATCGAGGAAGCGAGGCAACGTTTTGATGAAATCAAGCAGGAACCAACTCCTGTGGTAAAACAAACACGTAAACTAAAGAAATGAGGAGTGCAGCTGCCTACATTTCTAAGATAAAACGAGAGGTCTTAGGAAAGACATACAAAGTACAAGATACGAATCATCGTTTATTTACTACAACTCTTTATAGAGGAGCAGTAGGTTGTGGGCCTGTTGACTATACCCAACTAATTTATGTTGAGCCTTGCTTATGTGATTACATTGGTCCAGCTAAAAGGAGACCGATCGTATCTCCTCCTCCAAAGCCGTGTCGAGATACTATAGATGGAGGAATACCATTTGCTTCAGGTGTAGCAGTAATAGATGGAGGCAATGCATTTACACCAGGCACTCAAATTATTGACGGAGGTAAGCCATTTGTATGTGTTAGAATTTTTGATGGTGGGCAGTCGAGAAGTTCTGGAATATATATTGTTGATGGGGGGAGTTCGCTATCTTCTGGTACTTTTTTGGTTGACGGGGGTAACACACAAGCAATATGCACACGTATTGTCGAAGGAGGTACATCTAATTCTTCTGGAATTTTAACTCTAGATGGGGGGAACTATGCAGCCTCGGGAGAGTATACTCAAGATGGCGGAACAGTTTTATCTGGGATATTTATAGTTGGTTCAATACAGCGTTTAAAAATTGGGGATTACGAAGTAAAGCGTTGCATATAATATAATGGAAATGTTACATTGTGGACTTGCTGGTGTTCTTACGGGTTTCTTTGTTGTTTCTATTTTCAAACCTCCGAAGCGTCTTGTTCCTACAATCCCAACACCAAATGATTCAGGCTCGTTTGTGACAAAGGCTGGATGTGTAAAAATTAAATCAGAACCTGTTCCTTGTTCGGCATCATCTGTTTCTCTGAATGTATTAATAGGAAAATGATAGATGTTCTTCTAAAAAAGAAGGAAACTTTAGGATTTTTTTCATTCATTATTGGATTTGGTTTGGTTGTTATGCTTCTTCATCGACCGATTCATACGGAACGAGTTCTAGCAATAACATCAAGCGAGCTCGATGACAAAGAAGTGAAGGCTGATGGGAAATGCTACAAATATCGCGTGGAGGATGCTTCGTGTGATTTCCCCTCCTCTAAATAAACATGGAGGGTACTACAGATTTGTCTGAGCTCTTAGGCGGTCAGCCTGTTCAGTCTCCTGCATATCAGCCGATGGTTACTGGCGGAGGTGACCCATTTTCTACTCCTCTGAATACTACGCCCCCGAAACAGTCGGCCCCTGACTATTCGCATCAGTTCTCTATGCTTCGTAATTCTGTTCGTGGAATCCTGAGCTACTTAGCCTTCTTTTTGTCTGCCTCTGTAATGTCTTTGGCGTTTTCTCGTGAACTTGCTTTGCGTTATATCCCACACGCTTACAAGGACGGAGGCATAGTATCTTATACTGGAGCAGCAGCATTGGGCGGAGTGTCTGTCGTCCTGGCGTATGTAATTAACACAGTATTCCGCTCATTAATATAATGGATTCAGAAACACGTCGTTCTCTGCGTTATAGTTCCCAAGGATATCAAAAAGACCCTCCAGCTCTGTTTCACCCAAATATCTTGGTTGGAGCTGGTGAAATGTTAACTCCTGCTTTTGTTAAAAAATATGAGATAACACACGTAATAAATTGCGCTGAAGATTCGGATTCTCCTACTTGGTGGAGAAATTCTCATCCTGGCAAATACTATCACATAGAAGCTCAGGATTCTCTTCATGCAGATATTTTGAAATGGTATCCAGAATTCAAAGCAATATTGAAGTTATATTTACAAGATCCTTCTTCAATGACTGTTTTTGTTCATTGTCAGTGTGGGATTAATCGAAGCGCTTTCCTGTCACTAATGTACGTATGTGACGTATTTAAGTTTCCATTGAAGTCTACAGAGTTGGCTGTAGTTAAGCAGCGACCTTGTATGATGACAAACACATCATTTCGTAAACAAGTTTTCGAAGCATTAAATAATGGCCAATCTTGACCAAAATACTATTTGGAGTCATGTTAGCAATGCTCCAGCCAAAGCATCTGAATCCGTGATGGGGCCATCATATAGTTATACAGATAACATCCAAGGTCCTGCACAGTTGGGTGTTGGTAATCGAGGAACTATGGGGCAACTTGCTACAAATACATCGGCAATTGCTGGATACGTTAAGACAATGGTTTCAGGTCCTGCTTTGGGTAATCAATTTTTTGTAAATACGGGTGGTTCGTGTAAAGCGCCTGACGATTCTATTCAACCGAGATATAATTACATCAATAACATTGCAAGTGGTGATGCCATTCTGCCTGCTTCAATGCGGCAAGGTTTGGGAGGAATAGCCTCTAATTTTAATGGTCTAATTCCTGGTATCATTGAAGATACAGAACAACTAAATCCTGTTTATCTGTTTAGTTCATTGGCAGCAGACTCGACACCTTCATGCGAATGCTATACATGTCCTACAAGTGGAGGTGACCAATCCAGATTTTTAACAGTAGATTTATCTCCCGACTTTTCTACGTCTAAGTGCATCAAAGTAGATCCGTCAAAATGTATCCAGACAAGGGAAGGATTTGACGATGGTATGGGATATGCTTTTGGTTCTATTGCTGTTGGAGTATTAGCTATTGCCATGATTTTTTACGTGTCAAGCAAATAGAATTTAATGGCAAAAAATTAGACTATACACAAATGACAGAAAGCATGTTTAGAATAAAGAAGAGTCGAGATACAAAACAGGAAGTTTTGTTGGGAGGAACATTAGATTCTGTTCACCAAAATATCGTTTCTTCTTTGAATGAATCACAAGCAAACCAAACATTATTGGTTGACCAAATTGCCAAACTAGATATTGAAATTAATGAACTTGAATCTAGAAACGATGTGTTTGTTTTAGCACAAAAGCATGATAAGCTACGAAGTCTTCAATCTGAATTAAAAGAACAAAATCAATTAGAGTCTTACTTTGTGAAAAATGCAGACCTAATGTTACAGTATTATGGTCATTCCGAATCAAGTTCTGCTTTATCATCAAAGCCCGTTGACAATAATACATTTATGAAATACTTGGCCCCAAATATTTCAAATGATTCAGGACCATCTCGTAAGCAAATGTTTGATGAGTATGTTTCACGAATGAAGTTAGGAGCTGTTACTGAAACAAATGTTGATACTGAACATTGTAATAGATGTAATGTTGCTCGTGATGAAATAGCATCCGAAGGCATACTAGCATGTCCTATGTGTGGATCTGAAGAATATATGATGGTTGTAAGCGATTTCCCGAGTTTCAGAGACCCTCCCAAAGAACGCAATAATTATGCATATAAAAAGATTAATCATCTGAATGAAATCCTAAACCAATTTCAAGCAAAGGAGAGTACCATTATTCCCGATGAAATAATGAATGAAGTCGTATGTGAAATCAAAAAACGGCGCATACAAAACATTGCTGAACTATGTGAGAAAGACATACGAGAGATTTTAAAGAAGTTAAATAGAAGTAAGTATTACGAACATGCCGCCCATATCGTATCAAGACTTAATGGAAATCCACCTCCAACCATTACACCAGAAATCGAAGAAAAAATCAGAGCAATGTTTCAAGATATCCAAGCCCCTTTCCTTTTATATTGTCCAAATGACCGAACAAACTTCCTATCATATTCATACATTCTTTACAAGTTTTTTGAGTTGCTTGAGTTGGATGAGTACAAAGTTTACTTCCCACTCCTCAAATCCCGTGATAGACTAATAGCCCACGACCAAATCTGGAAAAAAATTTGTGATTACCTAAAATGGGAATTTATTAGGTCTGCTTAAAAAATCCCTCAAGGGGGATTAGTCGTCTTCCTCCACATTGTCCTCCTCGGTCGATGGGTCAATAAAGTCTGGGACATCCTCTTCGCTGTCAGGATCATCCGACTTCTTCTCCTCCTCGTTAGCGAGAATCTGATCGGAAGATGGCGGGCTGGCATAGAAGTTGTTTCCAAGAAACCCGTGAGGAACAGAGTAACGAGTGCCCTTCACATTGGAAAGGAATACGTATACTAATCGCTCTTCATCGGAGTCTATAGGCTTGTGTTTGTTAACCACCTTAACCATCAGCCCTTCTGGACCGTAAAGTTCAGCGCCGATGGCTATCTCGTTGTATGTGAGAGGCGTAGCCATATTGGAAGTTTTTTAAGTCCATCTCATATGAAAAACATTCCGTTTTTACATTTCTTCGTAGTTGTTGTGAGTTGGTTGGATGCACCTAATTAGTTTTACAAAGACGTAAGTGACTACTGAAATAATACTTCCAAATATGAAATATGCAAAATAGAATATTCCTTCCATGTTTTCGATTATAAAAAAAAGTTTTTGAAATCCGTTTTTTAATTGGACTGTGATTTACTAGAACACGAGAGTATGCAGCACATTGTAGTAAAACATAATATGCCAAGGACTGCTCCTACTATTTGGCCAGGGTTTGCTTGGCTGTCTCCTTCTGGGAAGAATGAAGTGTTCATTTGTGTGTTGGAATTATGGTTATAAAATTACAATCCGTTTATATAGAATTATACCATTGGATAAGTATATCTTCTTCTTCTGTTGTGAGACGCCAATCTGACTCTTCTTCTATATTCTTTCTTTTTTGTATAGACAACTCAAAGTCTGGTTTTCCATTCCATCCAGGTATGACAATTGTAGTATGCATGTAGTATGAATATTCTACTGGATAAAAGTAGACATCGAACTGTTTAATCACGTTTGTAGATATCTTTCTGTAAAATATGATTCGTCCTTTGAATTTTGATAGGTCTCTGAATATGGGACATTGTGAATCAATTGTCCAGTTATCCATCGCTTGAATGGGATATATTTCCTTTGCTTCTACTCCTGAGTCTTTCATCATTTGTTGAAGTCTTGGGAATGCATCTATGTAAGAAGTCATAATATTGACAGGTTAGTCTTAAATAAAAAATAATCTGTTTTCACAGATTAGATTCGGTAACTCTTGCCAATAGGTTTGGCATAGATGTCTGTGTGAATCCATGCTGTTTTTACACCTAATGCTTGTTGTTCAAATTTTGTCAGACGAATGGCTCCAGTCTTGAGCGTTCTGTTCTCGCGGCTGGTTTTTCGGGAATGGCAAGGGATGCATAGTGCCCAGAGGTTGTCTGGTTCATTGCTTCCGCCACACCAAAGAGGCATTTTATGGTCGATGTGGAATCCGCGCGGATGTAAGAAACATCCACACTTTCCACAACAACCGCCGTGTTTCTTGCGAATAGCAAGACGAACTTTTGTAGTAAGACATTTTCTCTTCATCTGACAGAACTCGTGTATACGAACTCTGTAAGGTGTTTTTTGTTTGCTGAATATAGTGTGGCAAATCCATTTTTACAGACCATATATATCAGTAGGCAGCTTGCAGTCCAAACCATTCTTGGCAGGAACAGAACCCTTAGCGCATGTTGTATGGTGACTATCAGGCATATATCCGTCGGCTTTTCCAGCCGTAAATTTCAGTGAAGTTCCTGAGAGTTTACCACTAAACATGTAAAGCAATACTAATCCAGCCACAACATATAATACCGTCTTCTCTTGTTTTTTCATTTATTTAATAAGGCGAATTTAAAGGGATATACTTTTCATCGTTTTGTGTAGAAGTACGTGGACAACGATGAATAATAATGACCTTACTACTTTGGAAGATAAAGGACCGAGAGCTGGAACCTCAAACTCGAAGGCTACCATATAGAATGTTAGAGCGGTTAAACCCACATAAAGCCACATTTTATTTAATTGTATAGTTTATTTTTCAGATTGACCTCGGAATCCAGTTTCTACCGAATACGTTTTTTGTCCAACTGGCACACAGGTTTCCTGCTTCGGATTCACAGGGTCTGTCACCATCACGTAACCATTTGGGCATGTGGGGCCAAATGTCGTCATATCCTCCTGCAGCCAGAACTTACGATATACCAACATCACCAAATGAGCGCACAAAGCAAATGCTAATGCTTCATACAATAGACCTCGGCTTACACGTCTATCACGTGTTCCATGTACTCGGAACCCGATATATACGAGAGTTACAAGCAAGGCGGGTACGAGTTTGAGCATTTATTACTTCATAAAGTTTTTCTTTACCCAGTTGCGGTCGGTCTTGATTGTCTTGGACTTTCCAGGTGCAGAGTTTTTAGTGTATACAGCGAGGGCGTTCAGTTTCCGAAATGTAGACAAAGCCCCAACGGAACGAACTGTTTTTCTAAGAGACTTACGGCGAGAAGTTTTGCTATTCTTGGCACGGTATCCATGCAGTTCACCTTTCTTTAGCTCACCAATCCCATGTGTTTTCCAATATCTGCGCGTGTGTCTGCGACCGCCCGAACCACACGTTTCGGTCATTTATCTATGAACGGTTGTTTTCTTTGCTATTGGGGCAGGCCGAGCATCCTGTAGACTTTGGCTTAAATCCAGAATTCATGTAATACACAATTCCTACTACAACTAGTAGACCAAGCAACCACCACATTTATTGCTTATATAGAGTTTTCATAATTTAAGCGTAACACATTAATGGGTATTCCTTTTTACTTCGCCAGTCTAATACGTAATCACGCTGGAATTACTCATGTAGTTCGTGAGATATTGGATGTTGATTTTTTGGGCATCGATTTTAATTGCTTGATACATCGTTATTTGGATCCTAAAGACCCCATAAACAGCGTGATAAAAGCATTAGAACACATCCTAAAAAATACGTGTCGAGCGAAGAAAGTATATATTGCCTTTGATGGGCTTGTTCCGTATGCAAAGATTGTTCAACAGAGATATAGAAGGTTCTGCATAAAAGAAGCAGAAGACTCATTTGACCGAAATCAGATTTCACCTAATACGCCATACATGAAATCATTAGAGGAGGCAATTAAGACGAAGTTTCCTGAAATCTTGGTATCGCCGACTCAAGAAGCAGGAGAAGGTGAGCATAAGATATTCCAAGAGATGAAACGAAATCTAGATTTGATGTCAGTATGTATTTATGGATTGGATGCAGACTTGATATTGCTATCGATGTTTAATGAGAAGTTGGCACCAAACTTTACGTTGTTGCGTGAGTCTGGTGAGTTTAACGATCCATCGCTGAAGCAGGCTGAGTTTTCATTGTTGGATGTAAAAAAGTTGGTAACTTTGCTTCCTATGGAGATTGAGCAATTTGTAGTGATAACTGTATTGTGTTTTGGGAATGATTTTATGCCAAATTTGGGTATATTCTCTTTGCGTGAGGACGGGTATGGGAGAGCATTAGAGTATTACATCAAATCTGGAAAGCCTGACATGACAACGGAGGAAGGTCGAGCAGCATTTTTGGATTATTCGGCAAGCAAGGAGTTGAACGTTTTGAAGGAAAGGGTTAAGTTACGAAAGCAGCCATTTGAGAGGGCTGTTATAGGAAGAGGGATGAATAATATTACAAAGAAGTATGGGCTTCATATTTTGGATGGAGTTGTAGACATGGAACCAGTAGTTGATTCATTTTGGAAAACATTTGATTGGTCGATGAAATACTTTAAGACAAATGAAGTTCCTAATTGGAATTGGGTATATCCTTATGCAGATGCTCCATTGATTCAGAATATTGTTGAGTTCTTTGAAACAAAAGTAGAACCATCAGAATTGAATTTTTCAGTAACAAAGCAGTTACAGTTTATATTGCCTTCTGACTCATTACGCAAGGCTAAACGCAGAGTAATATATCACAACGAATATTATTCTGAATCGAGAGAGCCTTGGATGAAACGATATGTTTGGGAGATGAAGCCAAGAATTAGTTTGCCTTGGAACCCTACTTATGCCCTAACTTCAGTCTCCCCCCTGCAAAGCCAATCTTGATAGGCATTGGTTTACGAAATGTTGTAAATCTTATGCGGGAGTTCTCAATTGGAGATATAACATCGGCTTCAACCAAATCTGGAATTGATGTCAACTCTCGAACACTCCAATACTCATTATTTATCTTAATCATTTCATTGACACAGTTTCTCATCATCAATGAGTGACTAGAAAACTCTTGCCCCCAATTTTTAGACAAGTAGGATAAATATGAATCTCTAAACTGCTTTAATGACGTATGTTTTGTTGCATTTTGAATCGTCTGTAAACATTCGCCAACAGATAACGGTGTCGGTTTATCCAATCGCTTATTTACAGCGTTATGAGCTCTAAATGCAAATACAGCAAACTCTTGCCGAGAATTTAAAAACTCTGGATGAGATGCCGTATATAGTGTATGTATCTTTTTAAAATGTGTCTTACAGAAAATACAACTTATTGATTCTCCAAACAAATCCAGAAATCGTTTAGCAATCTGCTTCTCCTCCAGTGTTGGCCTTTCCGGATAGATTAAACTTACAGAATGCAATGTCATCCACCCAAGTGGGCCCCACAATTTAGTCATTATAAAATTATACAGAAACAAATCCAGCAGCCATAGCGTTGTCTAGTATTTGCCTTGAAATGTGTGCCGGAGTTTTGGGATTTTTCACGAGACCTTTTGCAGTAACTATTTCTTTTACTTTGGCATCAGATATGCTATCCAGGCGCCGCTTCTGAGTTTTACGGTGTTTTTTTATCCCCTTATCGGTTAGCATCCGCAAAGTATGTTTATACATACCCTTCTTTAGCGGAGGAGACTTGGCAGGGTCCTTAACAGCCTTTAAATGAAACTTAGATGTCTTCTTTAACACACCCCGCGGAAACGTCTTAATTGTCTTGCGTTTTGCTCTTGTAGTGACTGTTAAAGATGGAAGATAATCATCTATTTTTTGTATAACTATTTTTTTATCAACCATTCCTTTGTTAAAAACGAATAGAGAATCATTTACGTACAATTAATTTTAAACAGTTACTATGGACTGGCAAGCAATTCGTTCATTCTTTTCAAAGCAAGGTTGCCAGAAGTTAGTAGAGCATCAGATCGAGTCATTCGAGGATTTTGTGAACAATAAACTCCCGTTGATTGTCACATCTACGGCTCCCATTGTAGTATGGCATGAACAAGATGAGATTACCAAGAAATATAAATATGAGTTCCGCATATCATTCGAGAATATTACGTATATGAAGCCACGCATTCATGAAGCAACAGGCCGTGTAAAACCCATGTTCCCTCAGGAAGCTCGTGTACGCAATTTCACATATTCTGCACAGATGTTTTCCGATGTCCGATTTGTAACCCGAACGTATACTGGCGAGAAACTAGATGTAATAACCGAGCAATCTCGTGTATTCGAAGGCATTTCTCTAGGCAAGATTCCTGTCATGCTTGGGTCATCGCTATGTATCATGAAAGACTATCCAATGTCCTTTGAGGAACTTGGCGAATGTCCTAATGACCCATTTGGGTATTTCATTATTCATGGTTCTGAGCGAACAATTCTATGCCAAGAAAAGGTTGCAGATAACCGAATCATGGTATTCACATCTAAAAAGACTGCAGCAAAATATACTCATAGTGTAGAATTCAAATCTCTTCATGAATCTTTCACTATGCCTCCGAAGAAACTTGAAATTCGTTATACTACAAAATTTAACGGATTTGGCCAGCCACTAACAGCATGCTTTCCTCGCTTTCGTGAGGATATTCCTGTAATGGTAATCTTCCGTGCACTTGGTCTTGAAACCGACGAAGAGATTGTTAAACTTGTTTGGGGTGATGACACAGATAACTACGATAGTTTGACGGCATCCTTTCATGAGTGTTCGGCAATCAAAATATATACTCGTGATGATGCTGTTGAGTATCTATCCCACCACCTTCAGTACGGCACAAATATGGAGGACAAAAAAGAATATGTTCGTATGCTTTTGGAGTCTGAACTTCTTCCTCATGTGAAATTTGGAGGCGATACTTCATCAAAGAAGATTATTGAATCACGCAAATGTATTTTGGTATCTCATATGATTCGACGCCTTGTAATGACTGTCCAAGGCAAGATTCCGCTCGATGACCGCGATGCTTACCCAAATAAGCGTGTAGTTACTACTGGTGCCTTATTGACTCATCTATTTCGCCAGTTATTCCAAAAAGTATGCAAAGATATCCGAGGCAAATTTGTTCACGAAGTCAATAACGATTCTTGGAAGAAGGGTGAACCCCGTCCTTTGGAGGTTCTGAACATCAACAACTTGTATAAGATTCTGAAAGTATCAACTATCGAAGGAAAGTTGAAGCAGGCATTGGCTACTGGTAACTTTACAGTCCAAGGCATTGGACCTGCTAATGGAGGTTCGACAGCAACTAAGGTTGGTGTATCGCAAGTATTGAACCGCCTATCATATTTGGCAACAGTGTCGCATTTGAGACGTATTCAGACCCCTGTAGAGAAGTCAGGTAAACTTTTGGCCCCTCGTAAACTTCATGGAACTTCTTATGGGTTTGTATGCCCAGTAGAGACGCCAGAAGGTCATTCGGTTGGTATTGTTAAGGCAATGTCAATGATGACATCTGTAAGTCAACATACGCCATCAATGATTGCTGTTCGTTTGCTTCAGATTGACCAAGTGGATTGGATTACAGATTTGACAAAAAATTCTGGAGTCCCTATTACGATTAATGGCGTTGTTGTTGCATATACTCAACAGCCTGATATTGTCTTCAATATCCTGAAAGAAGCAAAGAGAACATTTGTATTACATCCTCATACTGGGATTAGCTGGAATGTATTCAAGCGAGAGTTATGTATTGAAACAGATGGAGGTCGTATTGTTCGTCCTTTGTTTCGTGTAAAGGATGGTTCTATCTTGCCTAAGCCTGACTCAAGTGAGTGGAATGATTGGGTTCGGTCAAATGTTGAATACATTGATGCAGCCGAATCTGATTCTGTATTGATTTCGATGAAGCCTTCCGAACTCACTAAGGCACATACTCATTGCGAGATTCATCCTTCATTGATGTTGGGACATATGGCCAGTACAATCCCAATGTCTGACCATAACCAATCTCCACGCAACACTTATCAATCAGCAATGGGCAAACAAGCAATGGGATTGTATGCTAAAAATTACTCAAAGCGGCTGGACAAGAATGGTTATGTGTTGTGTTCACCTATGCGTCCTTTTGTTGAGACTCGTATGATGAACGTAATGAACCTTCATGAGATGCCGTTTGGTTATAATGCAATCGTTGCTATCGGAATCTATTCGGGTTACAATCAGGAGGATTCAGTCATCTTGAATAAGGCAGCATTGGATCGTGGACTGTTTAGGTCGCTGTATTACACTATTTACAAAGACGAGGAACACCGAAATGTTGCATCGGGCAAGGAGGAGAAGTTCGCTAAGCCTCGTCGTGAGAACACTCGTGGATTTAAGAATTCATCATACCATGCTATTCAAGAGAACGGTATGCCTGCAGTGAATTCTATTATTCAGGAGAACGATGTTGTGATTGGAAAGGTGACTAATCTGAAGCATGATACGCATGGATATTCTTATCGTGATTCATCGACGACTCATAAGGGAGCTGAACAATGCCGCGTTGATGGAGTATGGCAAGATAAGAACTCGGATGGATATCCTTTCATTAAAGTCCGAGCTGTATCTGAGCGAGTTCCTGAGATTGGCGACAAGGTAAGTTCTCGACATGGACAGAAGGGAACTTGTGGGATTATCTTGAATGAGGAAGATATGCCTTATACTGCAAGTGGGTTGCGTCCTGACATCATTATGAACCCCCATGCAGTTCCTTCACGCATGACGATTGCTCAACTGATGGAGACGATGTTTGGCAAGGTATGTACTGAGAAGGGAACGCTGGGTGATGGAACACCATATTCGCATTTGAAGATTGAGGATTTGCGTAAGCATATGGTTGAGTTGGGAATGCATCCGTATGGTAATGAGATTATGTATAATGGTCAGACGGGTGAGATGATGGAGGCTGAAATCTTTATGGGGCCGACGTTTTACCAGCGACTGAAGCATATGGTTTCTGACAAGATTCATTCACGTAATAAAGGGCCAATTGTATCACTGACTCGTCAGCCTTGTGAAGGACGAAGCAGGGATGGAGGTTTGCGTGTAGGTGAGATGGAGCGTGATTGTATGTTGTCTCATGGAACAGCTATGTTTACTAAGGAGCGACTGATGGATGTATCTGACCCGTTTACGACGGGATTCTGTAAGAATTGTGGAGTTCTGGCAGTAGTGAACAAGGAAGCATCATTGTATGATTGTGGGACTTGTGGAGTTCAGACGGAGTTTGAGGTGAAGACCATTCCTTATGCAATGAAGTTATGGACGCAGGAGTTAGAGGCAATGCATATTGTGCCTCGATTAGTGTTTGAGTAATATATTGTTTTCAAAGATAACTTTATTAATTCAGTTAACGATGCACATCATAATCTAACAAAATAGTGTATATAATAAACAAATGAACATCAAACACTTCATTAGAGACTTAGATATCAAAGTATTTGTTGAAATAGGTATGCATTTTGGAATTGACACTGTAGATTTTAGAAAAATGCATCCGAGTGCACGTATAGTAAGTTTTGAACCGGACCCTAGAAATATTCAAATGATTAAAACCCTAGGTCGTGATAAAATCTGTGAATTATACGAGTTAGCTTTATCTGATACGAATGAAGAGATGGATTTTTACTTATCATCTGGGAGCTGCAAAGGAATGCTAAATGATACATTGTTAACTCAAAATGACTGGTCGTGTTCGTCATCATTAAAGAAACCCACTGGCCATTTATCAGCACACCGTTGGGTTACATTTCCAACTTCTGTAAAAGTTAATTGCTGTAAACTTGATGATTTTGAACCACTAAAAAATACTAAAATTGATTTTATGTGGGTAGATGTTCAAGGGGCAGAAGACATTGTTTTTTCGTGTGCTCAAGAAACTTTGAAAAATACTCATTATGTATACACTGAGTATAGCAACCAACAATTATATGAAAAACAGTTGAATTTGCAGGGTGTTTTATCCTTGTTTCCTACTTTTAAAGTTGTGCATGATTTTGGAGGTGACGTTCTTTTGAAAAATATTAACTTTAATTAGTAAGCAATGATTACAGTACATCTACAAGGGGGGCTTGGTAACCAATTATTTCAACTTGCTTTTTTAGATTACATGTCTAAAAAAACAGGAAAACAGTCATATATAGATTCTTTAGAAAGTCCAAGAACAGGCCATTCGAAAGAGCAATATTTCGAATATATCTTTCAAGAATGGAAAAAGATTTACAAAGATTTATCTTCATCAGATGTTTATGAAAAGCTTAATGCATGTATAGAAGATTGGGGATGTCAGTCTGGAAATACTTGTTATCGGGGATACTTTCAACGCTACGAATATATAGAACCAATAAAAGACTCTTTTATTTCAAAGTTAACCTTTAACAGCAAAATTTTAGAAAAATATCCTTTGATTCACAAAAAGGTATTTTTACATATAAGAGGGGGAGATTATCTTAGTACCCCTTCGCATAATGTACTAACAAAGAAATATTATGATGGTGCAATAAAACAATTTGAAGATGGAACTGAGTTTATAATTTTTACGAATGATGTTGACTATTCTAAACGCATGTTTTCATACATTCCAATTATAATAGAATCAGAGCTTGATACATTATTCTTAATGTCTAAATGCTCTGGATGTATTTGTGCAAATTCTTCTTTTTCGTGGTGGGGTGCTTTTTTAGATTCTAAACGTAAAATATGTATACCGTCAAAATGGCTTAATTACGACTATCATCACGAATCATTTCGCGTTCCGGGATGGATTGTAATTTAAAACATATCTACTACTGGGTTTCGCAATACAACTTTAGTTTTTAAGAAACGGTAATTCGCGAGAAATATCTTGCATATTTTTATGGTCTGTCTTCAGTCTATTGTAATCTGTATGATAATGTACAGCCATACCATACTTTCTCATTTCAGACGTTCGTTCAAATCTCAGAAGCATCTTTTTCCACTTATAAGGCAATCCGAGATTGTCCATATGTTTTATATAATATTTAGGACCACTCAGAACAATATTACCTACTGGTCTGCAAAAATGGGCACCCGGTAAATATGTAATTTCTTTTATTGCTCTTGAGTCAAAACATAACTTCTTAGTTTCTAACGCGTAGTAATACCCTCTAGTTAATAATTCTAAATTAATATCATCGAGTTTTTCTGATTTACTATCTGCAATAATATTGTATCCTTCGGTGGTTAGCATTGTTGTCCCTTTGCTTTCTTCTTCTTTTAGTTGCTCTTCATTGATACATAACCATTCGTCCATGTCACATACAATAACCCATCCAGAACTCTTTTTCCAAATGTTATTTTTTAAATTAGTCAAATCATGCTCAAATGTATTTACGTTATATTCCCACATAATAACTTCACAACCTAAGTTTTTTGCTAATGCAACACTTCCATCTGATGAATAGTTGTCGTATATAAATATTTTTGCAGTTGGAAATCTATCCCGATAATGTTTAATAGTGTGGGGAATCATAACTTCTTCGTTATGGCATACTATATAAATGGACATTTATTATATATAAGTAAGAATGTCATTTCCTGTTTTGATAACGTATTCAAATTATGGCTATATAGACTTTGCTAAGAACTTGATTCTGAACTTAGCAAATGTATTAAAGAACCATAAACTTCATTTTTACTGTCTGGATAAGCAAACATACGATGAACTATCCAAAGAGCCAAGAGACTTCTTAACGTTAGAACTATTCGAGCAAAATGTTTCTTCGGATTTTGAGAGTTACAATACCGATAAATACAACAAACTTACCCATACAAAGACAAGTGTATTGCGTAAAGCTCTTGCGGCCTATTCTTTTATTCATTTTATTGATTGTGATGTTGTTTGCATGAGAGAACCTTCGTTGGCACATTATGAACAATACAAACACTTTGATATCGTATTCCAATATGATTGGTACTTCGAGAATAATGTTCCAACGGCATTGTTCGGAATATATCAGTGCACAGGCAATACATCGATTCGCAGAACACCCCAAACTATGAAACTGTTGGATTTATGGGAATATACTCAATCTGCAAATACGAAATACAATGACCAATCTTGCCTTACATTGTTGCTTAACAATTCTGGAATCAAAGACGTTCGTAATTTTAAAGTTGCAAAACTATGGGTATATCCTCCAAAGGAATACACGAATGGCTCGTGGAAGGGTCCTCGGACCAAGATATATTTTTTTCATGCAAATCATGTTGTTGGCAAAGCAGACAAGATTAATCTTTTGAAGAAAGTTGGATATTGGCTTGTTTGATATGTTAGAAAATACTTCAGTTCTGACTCCTTTTCAGGTCGTGAACACTGAAAATCCATTTATATATTAATCCTGTTATATATTAAAAATGTTATTTAATTCTTACAAGGTTAACTGCGAGCGCAAATCTGATATTAACGAGCATCTTCCTGTGCTGTATGAGTATACCAAGAAGTGTTCATCTGTAGTAGAGTGTGGAGTCAGAACTATTGTGAGTTCATATGCATTTGCTCTTGGACTAAAGGGAACGAAAGAAAACAAGTTTTACCTTGTTGATCCTGCTGCATCGCCCACCATGCCAGCCTTTTTGAGTTTATGTAAGTCGGAAGGAGTAAATGCTCAGTTTTGGAATAAGAGTGATCTTGAGTGTCCTATTGTTGAGACTGATTTGCTGTTTATTGATACTTGGCACGTTTATGCACAACTAAAGCGCGAACTAGCAAGATGGCATAGTTCGGTGAAGAAATATATTATTATGCACGATACAACTGTTGATGAATGGTTGGGTGAAACAATTCGTCTTGGATGGAATGCTGATGAACAAAGCAAGAAATTTGGATTCCCAGTAGATGAGATTAATAAGGGTCTAGGACCAGCCATTGATGAGTTTCTTAGAAGTCATCCTGAGTGGACTATTGAAAAGAGGCTGGTAAACAATAATGGCCTAACTATTTTAAAAAGAGTCTAATACAATAGAATGCTTCGTGGATTACTTCTAGAATATACAGGGACCCTATTGATTATTGCTGCAGTCTTGTATACACATGCCAATCCTATAATGGTTGGTTTAGCATATATGGCTGCTCTATTTATTGCTGATGGTAAGTCTGAAGGATATTTTAATCCTTTAGGAGGTATGGTTCAATATATGCTTGGACGTTTATCTTCTGAGACT
>Ga0214919_10001280_pt1 | contig 41605 bp, 44 predicted proteins | sample LL1503_MetaG_FD_177994 | JGI IMG/M metagenome (GOLD analysis project Ga0214919, IMG submission 177994) | Freshwater microbial communities from Lake Lanier, Atlanta, Georgia, United States - LL-1503 | ecosystem: Environmental > Aquatic > Freshwater > Lake | place: USA: Georgia | collected... | reverse complement strand
TTTTCCAACAACTAATGAACCATCTTTTAGATATGGTGCAATCTCATCTACAGCAGAGCGCACGTATGTCAGATCTGCAGCTAACCCATCTTTGCTCTGCGGGGTTCCAACGCAAACAAAGTGGACATCAGCACCTTTAACTGCAGAGAAATCAGTAGTAAATGAAAGGCGGCCAGTTTTCATTTCTTGTGCAAGCAGGGTGTCTAGACCTGGTTCATAGAAAGGAAGCTCACCATTTTGCAGCATCGCCACTTTATTAGGATCGGTATCCACTCCAATCACAGTAAAACCAAGAGAGGACATGCATGCCGCATGTGTTGCACCTAGATAGCCGCACCCAACTACTGAAAGAGTCAATGTCATAGGGGCGAGTTTACTTCAACGCTCCGCAAGGATTTTCATCAGCGGTACGAGTTTTGAATTTATCAATCACATTTGGTGGAGCCGAGGAGCTAGATGATGCTGAAGGGGACAGGGTTACTTCATCAACTAATGGCAAATCTTCACGCAAACGGTTAAATAAATCTGGCGCTAACTCAGTATCCCAGATTACGACAGACCCAAGTCCTGGAACTCGTGCATTTGCATTACCTAACGGAATAGTCAAAGTTCGAACTTTGCTAGGAGAAAGATTCTTGAGTTGTTTAGCAAGAACGATTAAATCATTTCGGTTGAGTTGTGAGTCTGTTTGAACTGTTGCGATAGTGGCATTGAAGAAATTGACTAATTTGATGGGATTAAGAAGAACTCCTGAGCTTGTGACTTTTCTTAACACTGCGCCCATAAATTGCTGCTGACGTTGCATACGCCCAAGATCGCCCATTCCGTCAAAATCACGGGTGCGCACGTACTTAAGTGCTTCAATTCCATCAAGAGTGTGAACTCCTGCGCTCAATACGAGGTGACTATTGGGATCATCAATGTCGCGTTTTGTGCAAACATCAATTCCGCCCAATGCATCGACCATCCCCGCAAAGCCAGCGAAACCAATTTCAACGTAGTGATCAATTTTAATGTTAGTTTCTTGTTCAATAGTTTGAATCAAAAGTGGTGGACCGCCCCAAGCAAATGCTGCGTTAATTTTTCCTTTAGCAGCTGGGACTATTTTTTCCTTATTAAGCGAGGAGACGTGCTCTGGAATTGTGACAAGAGAATCTCGTGGAATAGAAATGATTGTTGCTTTGTCACGGGATTTACTGATGTGAATCAACAGCATGGTATCTGATCGAGCACCTGCTGCTGCTTTTGTTGTTCCTACTCGCAGTAGCTTTGATTGCTCTTTAGTTAACCCTTCACGAGTATCTGAACCGACTAATAAATAATTCAGAGCTGAGCTGGGCTTATCTGGGCGTTCTTCCAATGAACCAAAAACATCAATACGGTTGATTGCTCCACTGACTTGGCCCAAACTCAACCAAGAAAATGCCGATATTGCGACGACAGCCAGGGATAGGGAGGTAATAATGCGTATTGGTCGCGTCGCTTTCACCGTGTAAGAGTACTTGGACGATACGGTGTAGGGGTTATGGCGACATCAGCAAATGAGTTATATGGCTCACCGGAGCCCAAAATCTCAGTCATCCTGCCAGTTCTCAATGAATCAAAATATTTAGAAGAGGCTGTGAAGGCCATTCTCAATCAGGATTTTGTGGGCGACATTGAAATCATTGTGGCAGTTGGACCCTCCCATGATGGGAGCGAACAGATTGCACTTTCATTGGCTAAGCAAGATTCACGTGTGGTTGTTGTTTCAAACCCAACGGGCCGCACTGCAGCAGGACTTAACCTAGCAGTTGCTACAAGTAAGTATTCAATAATTGTGCGCGTAGATGGTCACTCTAAAATCCCAAATAATTATCTATCTCTGGCATATGAAATCTTAAAGGAAACAGGTGCAGTTAATGTTGGCGGAATCATGGCTGCAGAAGGCCACACGATTTTTGAGACAAGTGTTGCCCGAGCAATGCGCAGCTCATTAGGTGTTGGATCTTCGCGTTTTCATACTGGTGGAGGAGCTGCCTCTGTAGATACAGTCTACCTGGGGTCATTTAGGAAACAGGCTCTACTTGCAGTTGGTGGCTTTGATGAGAGATTTACGCGCGCTCAAGATTGGGAGTTAAATTATCGATTGCGTGCAGCCGGAGGAATCGTCTATTTTGATCCACGGTTAGTTGTAACCTATCGCCCACGATCAACTGTTAATGCACTTGCAAAACAGTATTTTGAGTATGGACGCTGGCGGCGCGTAGTTTCGCGCAGACATGAAGGAACAATCAACTACAGATATCTTGCTCCGCCATTTACAGTCATAGGGGTATCTTCATCACTTATTCTTGGAGCTACTATTTCATCCATACTTTTCTTACCAGCTTTGGCTTATGGTTTATTTATTCTCATTGCATCAGCAAGACTTGGCAAATCAATCGCTGAGTTTGTCTCATTGCCACTTATTTTGCTCACAATGCACATGACTTGGGGTATTGGCTTTCTCACTTCGCCAAAGTCTTTAGCGCCTGCGGTAACCTTACGACCGTGAATACCCCAACACAGGTCTATGAGCCATTTCGCGCTGGCCTGCCACCACTTGGGCGGTATTGGAAATCCCTCTTCTCGCGCAGGACATTTATATCTGAATACTCGCGATCAGAACTTCGAGAACAGCATTATGACTCAGCCTTCGGTCAGTTATGGCTAGTCCTCAACCCCTTATTGCTCTCAGCAGTCTATTTCCTTTTAATTGTAATAATTCGAGGATCTTCAGACAGCATGCGGTATGCACATCTAACTGCCACTCTTTTTCTTTTCTATTTAGTTGCTAACTCGCTCACAGGTGGCGTGAAATCAATTACTGCTGGTCAGCGCTTAATTTTAAATACGGCCTTTCCTCGCATTATGTTGCCAATCTCTGCTGTTGTCATCGCAATCTTTAAGTTTCTACCAACGCTGGCTGTATTTCTGGTGATAAGAACTATTCTAGGACTTCCATTTTCATGGCAGATGTTGTGGGCTATTCCAGTACTTCTTATAACAATGCTCTTAGCCCTTGGACTGGCGATAACAATTTCATGTATCAATGTGTATTTCCGCGACATTGCAAGCTTTTTGCCGTATATGACCCGCACACTTTTGTACCTGTCACCTATTTTGTATGAAGCCTCTGATTTGAAACCGCAGCTAAGAACTCTTGAGATTTTCAATCCGCTCTTTCCAATATTAGATAGCTGGTCACGTGCATTAGTACATGGCCAAGTTCCACTTGCTTCTCACATGATTATCGGATTTGGTTGGGCAGTTGGGGTTTTTTTGATCGGCACATACTTCTTTTTATCAAGGGAGCGTGAATTTGCCGTCCGTCTCTAACTCACATAAGACCAATGAAATTGCTGTGTCCGTTCGTGGCCTTGGTCTGATATACACAACTGCTATAGATCGCCGACCAACTTTAAAGGCTCGCGTTAAATCATTAGGTCGTGGAGGAAAACAAACTCGCGTTATTCGCGCATTAGATGCAGTAAATCTTGATGTTGAATATGGCCAGGTATTGGGAATTATTGGAACTAATGGCGCAGGCAAATCTTCACTGATGCGCGTGATTGCAGGAATTTTACCTCCCACCCAAGGTCGAATAGAAGTATATGGAAGCGTTAGCACCTTGTTGGCACTCGGTGTTGGCTTTAATCCATCCATGTCAGGCCGGGACAATGTCTATTTAGGCGGATTAGCTGCAGGTATGTCACGTGAAGAAATTGATAATCACTTCGAAGAAATAGCTGCTTTTTCCGAACTTGGTGATGCAATTGATGCTCCGATGCGCACCTATTCATCAGGAATGTATGCCCGCTTAGCGTTCTCTGTCGCAGCAACTGTTCGCCCAGATATTTTAATTGTTGATGAGGCATTAAGTACCGGCGATGGAAAGTTTAAAGAGAAGTCACTTAACCGAATTAAAGAACTACGAAGTGATGATCGTGCATTGATTCTTGTCAGCCATGCATTGGCAACTTTGGAAGATGTTTGCAATGACGTTGCCTGGCTGCATAAAGGAAAGCTGGTTCAGCGGGGGGAGCCAAAAACTGTCATCGCTGCATATCGCGAGTTTTTGCAGGTAGGAAAGAGCGCAGCCATCGATGAGGATGTCTAAAGCTTTTCTTGCACTCATCTTCTTTTTTTCATCTCTCATTTCTAATGCTCATGCAGTGGATGTGCCTGCAGTATTTTCCTTTCAAGGTTCTGGATATGGCCATGGAGTTGGCTTGAGTCAAATGGGTGCACGATCCATGGCCTTAAATGGTAGTAGTTCAGAAGAAATTATTAAATATTTCTATAAAGATGTAACTATTGAGCCAAAAGATGACTCTAATATCCTTCGAGTTAATATCGGCCACTTGCTCTCTACTGCAAAGATATCTAGCACTGTTGCAGGATCCCAACTTCAGATCATCCAGGGTGATATGGGAAGCGAAAGTGAAATTTCAGTCTTTTCTGTTGCAGATGTAGTGAGTTTTTCAATTATTGGTTCAACTGTTAGTCCAAGATTAACTAGTGGGAAAACTTCACGTGTACTGCCTCGGAGCAGAGTTTTCACAATCCGTTGGGCTGGAACACGCTATTTAGATGGTCCTGACACAATTATCTCTGTTACACATTCAGGTTTGTCTCAAAAGTATAGATATGGACAAATTCAAGTCAAAGCAGTTAAAAGTCCATCTGGTTATCGAATTGAAATGACTAACTCAGTTCGCTTAGCTGATGAGTATCTATGGGGTGTAAGTGAGATGCCATCGTTTTGGCCAGTAGCAGCACTAGAGGCTCAAGCCATAGCTTCGCGCACTTACGCGCTAAGCAAGGCAGGGATATATCGAAGTACCTGTGACTGTGAGTTATATGGGGAGATTTCTGACCAAACTTTTCTGGGTTATGCAAAGGAAATCGAAAAGAAATATGGAGTTATTTGGAAAGATGTTGTCTCACGAACTACTGGACTAACAATCACACAAGCAGGCTTACCCATCACCGCTTATTTCTTCTCATCATCTGGGGGCAAGACAGAGCTTTCTTTAAATGCTTGGGGAAATAGTAGGGCTTACACACAGATTATTGATGATCCAGGTTCATTAGATGTCGCTCTCAATCCCCGCTTTGTCTCTTGGAATCGCCAAGTTCCCCAGAACATTATTGCAGCAGCTTTTCTTCTGCCCGATGTAGTGAGTTTAGAAATTTTGGGAATTAATGAAAGTGGCACAGTTGCCCAGATTCAAGCAACATCGAGCACCGGGATACAGGTTGCTCTTCGTGGAGAAACTTTTAGAAGCAGAACCAAAATTCCTTCAGCCTGGTTTACTTTAGTTAGCGTGCAAAATTGAATTAAGTCCGCCCCAAGTACCTGTGCGATTGATTACTTCAAGTGCGCCATCAAGGGAATTCCTACGAAAGAGCAAGTTATTTCCCCCTGAAAGTGCTGCTGCTTTCACAACTTCTCCATCAGGTAAGCGAACTTTAGAAGCTGCTGTCACGTAGGTTCCCGCTTCGATTACACAGTTATCACCTAGTGAGATTCCGCAACCTGAGTTTGCGCCCAGAAGTGATTTTTCACCGATTGAAATAACTTCTTTTCCTCCACCGCTGAGCGTTCCCATGATGGAAGCCCCACCGCCAATATCTGATCCATCGCCAACTACAACACCTGCAGAGATGCGACCCTCAACCATGGAAGTACCAAGCGTGCCTGCATTAAAATTAACAAAGCCTTCGTGCATAACTGTTGTGCCTGAAGCTAAATATGCTCCGAGTCTTACGCGATCTGCATCAGCTATGCGAACTCCACTAGGGATTACGTAATCAACCATACGTGGGAATTTATCGACTGATAAAACAGTAACGTGACCATAAGCAGCTTTTAGGCGTGCTCGAGTTGATTCAAAATCTTCAACGGCGCAAGGTCCAAAGTTTGTCCACACAACATTGTTGAGCAAACCAAAAATGCCATCAAGTGCAACTGCGTGCGGCTTCACCAAGCGATGTGAGAGTAAGTGCAAACGCAAATAAGCATCTTTGGTATCAACCGGTGCCATGGTTATGTCAATTTCAATCGCCACTAATTCTCGCGAAACACCGCGAGTGACATCACTTCCAACTAAGGACTTGATTTCATCAGGAACAGTTGCTGTCAGAGAAGCAAGTTGTGGCAACGGAAACCAGACATCGAGAGTCTTTCCGGCTGCCGTCGTTGCAATGCCGTGGCCTGATGCAATAGTGGTCATGTCCTAAGCCTAACCCCTATCCTTACCCGCATGCGCATCGCAGTCTTTTGTTCTTCATCGCCAACGATTGACCCAAAGTATGTAGATCTGGCCTTTGAACTTGGCCAAGCAATTGCTGCTAACTCATGGGAATTGGTCACAGGGGGTGGTCACATCTCAATGATGGGCGCCGTTTCCAGAGGAGCTCGCAAGGGTGGTGGGCGAACAGTCGGCGTTATTCCGCAGGCTCTCGTTGACATTGAATTTGCTGATCACGATAACGATGAACTACATGTCGTTGAAACTATGGGTGAGCGAAAAGCGATGATTACAGATATTGCAGATGCTTTTATTACATTGCCTGGAGGAGCAGGAACCCTGGAAGAGTTTTTTGAAATTTGGGTTGGGCGTTATTTAAAGTTTCACAATAAGCCAGTGGTGATTCTTGATCCATTTGGAATCTATAACCCATTACATGAATTAGTTGAGCACTTAGAAGTGGAAAATTTTATTAAGCCAGGTATGCGTGAGTTAATTTCCTGGACAACAGATGTAACACAAGCTTTAGAGGCTTGCTCATAGTGTCTAGTAACCACATCGCAATTTCTTTACAGATAAATGCCCCTATCCAAGAAGTTTGGGATTTGCTTACACAATGGGAAAAACAAGGTGAATGGATGCTTCAGACAAAAGTCTGGGTGACATCAGAGATTACAGAAGGTATTGGCACTTCGATTCAAGCATTTACTGGTGTTGGTTCGTTAGGAGTTCTAGATTCAATGACAATAACGTCATGGCAACCTCCACACACCTGCGATGTGGTTCACACCGGAAGAGTAATTAAAGGCACGGGTAGATTTCACTTGCGTGAAATAACTTCAGATACAACGGTTTTTGATTGGTCAGAGGAAGTTATCGCACCACGCTTATTTTTCGTATTCATATTTCCTGCCCTCTACCTAGGTGTGAGAATCTCGTTGAGCCGTTTTGCTCGAACATTCCGCCGATAGCACCCTCATCGCCCTAGGCATGAAGAGCCAGTAGCCTTAGAACCATGAGCGAATCCCCAACCTTGGCCCAGGTGCTGGCTTCGCTGCCTGAAGAAGAGCGGATCATTTTGACCTTGCATTACCTGCGCCAAATGTCATCGAGTGAGATTGCCACAATGCTCACAGTGCCAGAGCGCGCAGTTGATGCCGTTATTTCGGCTGGGAAAGCGAGATTAAGCGCGCTTCTAGGGCTCTAAAACCAACTGGATTTCGCGCTTGTGCTCTAAATGCGAGATACTTCTCCTCTTGAACCTTCCTCGTCCATCTCTAAAGGAGTCCCCACATGGCAGCCATGAAACCTCGTACCGGTGATGGTCCAATGGAGGTCACCAAGGAGGCTCGCTCACTGGTGATGCGAATTCCACTAGAAGGTGGCGGGCGTCTTGTAGTCGAACTTAACTCTGAAGAAGCTAATAATCTCAGCGCCGCACTTCATGCAGCTGTGGCATTAGTTAAGAAGTAAATCACTAACAGGCGATAGCCTTCAACGCATGTTCTGGACACTTAAAGCAGCCAAGCCTCAACTCGCAAGTGCTACAGACGCAAACTCAATTGCGCTCGCTTTCGCTAAAGATTCAGACGGAATAGTTTCATTTATAGGACCTGAGAATTTAGTTCAAGATATTGAAAAGTTTTTTGACATCAGCCTTCTGGATGAACTTTCCTTCTTTTCTCCCTCATACAAAACTGGAGAGCTATTCGAAATCCCTGTCAGCTCTCAAGATGCTCAAACAGATCGAATCTTTTTAGTTGGAGTGGGTGATTCATCAACGCCATCTCTACGCATTGCCGCCACAACAATTGCTAGAAAAGTCCGCGGAAAAAATACTACGGTCTATTCAGCGTGCGCTATTAACAGCAAAGATGTTAAGGCACATGCAATCGCACTGACACTAGGCGCTTATCTTTGGAATCTAAAAACAGGAGAGCCTGCAGGTAAACCAACTTTCTTAGTTGCCACAAATGAAAAAGAGGTTATAAATGCTGCTAACTCTATTGCGAAAGCGATTACGCGGGCTCGTGATTTGGTTCATACGCCTTCTAATATTAAGAATCCTGCGTGGATGGCTATTAAGGCTCAAGAATTTGCTAAAGGAACCGGGCTCACGGTAAAGGTTCTTGCAGGAAAAGAACTCAAAGATTTTGGTGGTTTGCGCGCAGTTGGAAACTCAGCTCCAAAACCTGGACCACGCTTTATTCAGGTGGGATATGCCCCGGCAAAGAAGAGGAATGCAATTAATGCCCTCCCACATGTTGTATTAGTGGGCAAAGGAATCACCTATGACACTGGTGGAATCAATCTCAAACGCCCTTATGACTTGATGATTCCAATGAAGAGTGACATGACAGGGGCTGCAGTTATTTTGGCAACGCTAACTGCACTAGAAGAATTACAACCAAATATCCGCGTAACAGCCTTAATGATGTGTGCAGAAAACGCTTTCTCGGGCTCTGCTCAGCGCCCCAGCGATGTTATTACTCACTATGGTGGAACAACTGTCGAGGTCATTGATACAGATGCAGAAGGCCGCTTAGTTTTAGCTGATGGCCTTGCCTATGCCGATAAGAATTTAGATCCAGATTATTTAGTAGATATCGCAACTTTAACAGGTGCAGCAACACTTGGACTTGGTAAGCAGTATGCCGCGATGTACACACGCGATGAACAACTTGCACGTGACTTAGAATTAGCAGGGACTGAATCAGGAGATCGAGTTTGGCACATGCCTTTGATTGATGATTACAAAGACGCACTCGAAAGTGACATTGCAGATTTTAATCATTTAGCAAAGAAAGCAAAATATCAAGCTAAATCTGTCACCGCCGCACTTTTCCTTGAACACTTTGCTGGGAAACGCCGTTGGGTTCATTTAGATATCGCAGGTACGGCAAGAAGTGACAATGATGCCGGTGAGAATCCAAAAGGCGGAACTGGTTATGGAGTCCGTTTGTTAACTCAGTGGATTATGAACCTTAAATGAAGATGGATCCGCATTCATTTGCTGAAAACTTTATAACTGAAGATCCATTCAAGGCTTATGCCCGTGCACGCGGTATTGAAATTGGAGCACAGGATGCATCACCCGGTGTTGGCGCCTATCTTAAGCACCTAGCCTTTACTCTCTCAGCACAATCAGTTGTTGAGATAGGCACAGGATCAGGCGTTGGAAGCCTGTGGCTTTTGGATGGCATGTTGGCCAGTGGCACTTTAACTTCAATTGATGATGAGATGGAGCACACCCAGATAGCAAAGTTGGCGTTTTCGGATGCAGAGATAGCACCCACACGTTACAGATTAATTACTAATTCTGTTCTAGATGTGATTTCAAAGTTAACCGATAGAGCCTATGACTTAGTTGTAGTACGCCATGATCCACAAGATTTAAGTTTTGTAATTAGCGAAGCACATCGTATTTTGCGCAGTGGTGGGGCACTAGTAATCGATGGCTTTTTTGGTGGCTCAAAGGTCAACGATTTAGCACAGCGAGATCCTAAAACCGTGGCTCTTCGCGATGCTGGGAAAATCATTAAAAATGACACAGAGCATTGGGTGAGTACCCTGATTCCAACCGGAGATGGTTTGTTAGTTGCAACTAAGTTATAGGAAGATACAGGCATGATTTTTCCCAGAAAGAAAGCAACCCCCGAAGTTCGACCATGGTGGGAAACAAGTGCGCCACAAAAGAGTTCGCGAGGCAAGGTTTTTATCATCGCATTACTCGCAAGTTGTCTCGGTGGATTTCTAGGAGTTACTGCAACTGATGGAACCATTTTTAACTCTGCCAACATTGTTAATTCTTCAAGCACTATTGAACGCGCACCTAATTCTGTAGCAGGAATAGCTGCCAGAGTATTACCTTCAGTCGTTTCAATAAATACACGCTCTGCATCAGGTCGCGGGGGAACAGGCTCAGGTTTTGTTTTTGATAGCAATGGTTACATCCTGACTAATAATCACGTTATAGCAGGAGTTGCTGACGGAAACGGTGCTATTCGAGTTACTTTGAATAATGGTGATTCATATAGTGCCAGCATTATTGGCCGTGATGCCTCGTATGACTTAGCAATTATAAAAATTAGCGCAACTAATCTTCCAGCACTAGAATTTGGTGACAGTGACAAAGTTGCAGTTGGAGATTCGGTTATTGCAATCGGTTCTCCACTTGGTCTTTCAGGAACAGTAACTCTGGGAATTATCAGTGCAAAAGATCGACCAGTCACTGCGGGCGATACTGGATCAGGTAACTCTTTTATCAATGCGCTACAAACCGATGCAGCAATTAATCCAGGAAATTCTGGAGGACCACTAGTTGATGCAACTGGCGCAGTCATAGGAGTTAATTCTGCAATTGCATCCCTAGGTTCCTCCTCGCAAACTGGCTCCATTGGATTGGGTTTTGCAATACCGATAAATCAAGCGAGAAAGACCGCTGATCAATTAATTAAATCTGGAAAAGCAACATATCCATTCCTAGGTGTTTCACTCGATATGAATTTCACTGGAGTTGGGGCACTTGTGGCAAATTCCAGTACTGCTATTGTGCCGGGTGGGCCTGCAGCGAAAGCGGGAATCCGTGCAGGCGATGTGATTATCAAATTTGAGGATAAAACCATCAATTCTCCAGAGGAATTAATAGTGGCTATTCGCGCTAAAAATGTGGGAGACAAGGTTTCTCTCACTTACAAGCGAGATAGTAAAGAGGTCATAGTCACCGTTACCTTGGTAGCTGGCAATAACTAGAGCTCGATTTAGCGGGTAGGCTTTCGCTATGTTCTTTGATATCGGCGCAGGTGAGATTCTAGGCCTTGCAGTTTTAGGAATGATTCTGCTGGGTCCAGAGCGTCTTCCAAAGGCAGCCTCTGAGGCTGCCAAATTGGTAAAGAAAATTCGTGCATTGTCACAAACAGCAACAGCTGAGCTTCGCGAGAACCTAGGACCTGGCTTTGAAAATCTTCAACCTGCAGATCTTCATCCAAAAACCTTTGTTAAAAAGCAATTGGGAGAGTTGATGGATGAAAAACCAGCACCCAAGCTACAAAAACCAAGTGCAAAGATTGATCCAGATCTTATATGAATCTTATCGATGCCCTTACGAATGCCCTCACAACAGTTCAAGACCCCGAACTTCATCGTTCGATAACTGAACTTGGAATGATTGAAGAATTATCTGAATCGAATGGGGCTGTAAGTATTAAAGTTTTGTTAACTATTTCTGGTTGCCCAATGCAAGACCGACTACGCGGTGATATCACTACAGCCTTAAACAACGTCGAGGGCGTGAAGAGCGTTGACTTAACTTTTGGGGTTATGTCACAGGAGCAACGTGATCATGTTAAAAAAGTAGTTCGCGGGGGCCGCGAAAAAATAATTCCCTTTGCTCAACCAGAATCTCTTACGCGTGTTATCGGTATTGCATCTGGCAAAGGTGGAGTTGGAAAATCATCTGTGACTGCAAACTTAGGAGTTGCATTTGCTAAAAAGGGATTGCGAGTTGGAATATTAGATGCAGATGTTTATGGTCACTCAATCCCGCGTTTAATGGGCTTAATGGGGCAGCGTCCAACAGCCATCGATCAACTTTTTATCCCACTAGAGTCATTTGGAGTAAAAGTCGTTTCGATGGAGATGTTTAAACCAGAGCGCTCAGATCCTGTTGCCTATCGAGGTCCACTGCTACACCGCGTTCTGGAACAGCTTCTTTCAGATGCGCACTGGGGCGATCTAGATGTTTTACTTATCGATCTACCACCAGGGACGGGTGATTTAGCTATCTCACTGGGACAGCTCATCCCAAATTCAGAGATAGTTGTGGTGACAACACCTCAGATTGCTGCAGCTGAAGTTGCAGAACGTGCAGGCAGAATTGCACATCAGATTCATCAGCGTGTGATTGGTGTTATTGAAAATATGTCTGAATTTGGCTGCCCAAAATGTGGTGAGAAGATTGCCCTCTTTGGCAAAGGGGGTGGAGAAGAGACCTCTAGGCGCTTATCTGCACTCGTTGGCATCGATGTGCCTCTTCTGGGGAAGATCGCATTTCATCCAGATCTTCGCACAGGCGGGGATAATGGAGTTCCATTAGTTCAAGCATCTACTGAATCAGACACTGCCCAATCAATCCTCACGATTGCCGATACTTTGGTGAAGCGCAGTAAATCTCTAGTGGGTGTTCGCTTAGGTATTTCCCCGGAGAGCAATTGAAATCGCAAGCAGATTCTCGTGATAGTCATACAACTATTCCTGGAAGACCCGACTTAATTCGCCTCGGAGTTGGAATCATAGGAATTGGAACTTCAGGCCCACTTATCGCAATGAGTGCCATGCCAATCCCGACCTTGATTTTCTGGAGAAATCTTGGTGGTTCACTCCTTACACTTTCATTTGCTTTAAAACATCCACGCCATCGTGAGGGCATTCAATGGTCAATGCTGGCGGGCTTTGTATTGGCAATTCACTTTATTGGTTTCTTTTTAGCAATGCGATGGACAACTGTTGCTGCAGGTACAGCTCTGGTTGCCTTACAACCAATCTTTGCCGCTATCTTTGTGAAATTAAGTGGAGATCACATACCTACGAAAGCTTGGCTTGGCATGATTGTTAGCTTTTGCGGCGTGCTTTTAATTTCAGGTATTGATTTACAGATTTCTCTGCGCTCATTTCTAGGAGATATTGCAGCACTACTTTCTGCGGCACTGGCCGCTCTTTATATGATGGCTGGATCACGAGCTCAGCGCACTGTCGAAACAACGGTATATACAACAGTGTGTTACTTCGTTTGTGCAATCACCGCCCTACCAATGGCATTACTTATGGGTTTTCCCATTCTCCATTTCTCAGCTCGTGAATGGTGGATTTTGCTCGGACTTGTATTTGGTGCACAGATTCTGGGCCATACAATGTTTAATGCAGCCCTCAAGCGAGTGTCACCAGCGATTGTTTCTCTCATTATCTTTTTCGAAGTGCCCGTTAGTTCAATACTTGCTTTCTGGTGGATTGGTCAAAAGCCTCCATTGGGGATTTTGCCTGGAATAGCTTTGATTTTGACTGGATGTGTCTTGGTTGTTAGGCGTTCAAGACCAGGGGTTGTGGAACTTGCACCATGATTGACTTACATACTCACACGAATAAAAGCGATGGAACAGATAGCCCACGCGAATTAGTCAATAAAGCAATAGTGAAAGGATTAACTGTTCTTGGAATAAGTGATCATGACACGACATCAAGTTGGCAAGAGGCAATTGATAGTTTGCGTGGCAATTTAGAATTAGCTCTTGGGAGCGAAATATCCTGTTTAACTCACGATGGAATTAGCGTGCACATGTTGGGTCTTCTCTTTGATGGTGGACATGGTGATATGCAACTGATGCTCGAAGAAACACGTGATGGGCGATTACCTCGGATGCGCAAAATGGTTGAAAAAATGCAGGCTGCGGGAATTGATATTTCAATGGCAGATGTTGAGGCTGCCCGCCCCGATGGTGCAACGCTTGGACGCCCACATTTAGCCGATGCTTTGGTTAATAAGGGTCTTATCCCTTCTCGCGATGAAGCATTTCAGGGCATGCTCAACAATGAGTCCGAGTTTTATGTTTCTCATGTCGCACCAACGCCAGTTCAGGCGATTGAAATGATTAGGCGCGCTGGTGGGGTCGCAGTCATCGCACATCCTTTTGCATCACATCGTGGTCAGATACTTCAAGCAAGTGATTTTGAAGAGTTAGTAAAAGCTGGTTTAAATGGAATCGAAGTTGATCATAGGGATCAAAATCCGCAGGAAAGAGAGATGTTGCGCAGAATCGCTACAGAACTGGATTTAGTAATAACTGGCTCCAGCGACTATCACGGAAGCGGTAAACTGAATCTGCTCGCAGAGTTTCAAACTAGCCCAGGTCAATGGGAAAGACTGGAATCTCTTGCCGATAAACGAAGGGTGGTACGAGCATGAAAGTGAGCGCCTTGACCTTTGCCGTCCAATCATTTGTAACTCTATTTGTGATCATGGATCCTCCTGGTGCTACACCAATTTTCTTAGCTCTAGTAGCGGACAAGTCAGCAAAGGAGCGCAGAGTTCTTGCTCTTAAAGCTGCGGCGGTTTCTCTGCTTGTTATCTCAATATTTGCACTTTTTGGTCGCTTTATTCTGAGTTATCTCAATGTCTCAATAGCAGCAATGCAAGCTGCCGGCGCACTACTACTTTTACTTATTTCCTTAGATCTTCTTACAGGGGGTAAGGGGAGCGGCCGAGGTGAATCTGGAAATGACAATATTGCCCTAGTTCCACTTGGCACACCACTACTTGCAGGTCCCGGTGCAATTGTTGCCACAATGATTTTCGTTCAACAAGTTGATAGTCCAAGTATGGCGATTGGCTTAATGAGCGCAGTGATAGCTGTTCATATAGCAATAGCAGCAGCATTGTTGGCATCAACTACCATCATGAAAGTGATTAAAGAAGCTGGAGTAACTTTGGTAGCGCGCATCGCTGGCTTGTTACTTGCAGCAATTGCCGTTCAAATGCTGGTAGATGCCATTCGTGTGTTTGTCACTAATTAACTTTCTTTGTATTTCTTTGTGCGCGTGCGCGTGCGTTCAACCTTTGGCTTTATTGCAGCTTTTTTCTCAATAGATTTGGCTCTTACAACCTTTTGTGCTGCAGGCTTGCTCTTAGTTATTCGCCCCGTCGAACCTGTTGGGATATCTAGAACTTCATAGAGATGGGGTGAAGAGGAATAAGTCTCTTCTGGTTCGGCTAGCCCAAGATCTAGAACTTGATTAATCATTTTCCATCTAGCCAATTCATCCCAGTCAACGAATGTGACCGCGATCCCATGAGCTCCAGCTCGTGCTGTGCGACCAATGCGGTGCACATAAGTCTTTTCATCTTCGGGACACTGATAATTAATGACATGTGTGATTCCATCGATATCAATTCCGCGAGCAGCAACATCTGTTGCAACAAGAACATCTGACTTACCTGTTTTGAAATCACCTAACGCTTTTTCACGTGCGCTTTGGCCGAGATCACCATGGATAGGTGTTGCTCTAAATCCACGCTCGATTAATTCCTCAGCTGTTTTTTGGCAGGTGCGCTTGGTGCGACAAAAAACCATTGTTGGTCCGCGGCCATCGGCCTGCAAAATACGGGCCAGCATTTCAATTTTATCCATCGCATGAGCACGCAGGACATGCTGCTTTATGCGTGTAACAACAGCGCCTTCATCTTCTGAATCTTGCGTGCGGATATGAATGGGTTGATTCATAAAGCGCCTAGCTAGTGCAATGATGTCTCCGGGCATTGTGGCTGAGAACAACATGGTTTGCATTCGGTTGGGAGTATTGGCCAAAATCTTTTCAACATCTGGCAAAAAGCCAAGATCCAACATTTCATCAGCTTCATCTAAAACTAGGCGTGAGACTTGCTTCAAACGAAGTTGTCCTTGGCGTGAAAGATCAAGTAAACGACCTGGTGTGCCAACTACTATTTCAATACCAGCTTGTAGCGCCTCAATCTGTGGTTCAAATGCTCGCCCGCCATAGACAGCCAGAGTTCTAATTCCACGGTTAATTGCCAACTCATCAATATCTTTTGTTACCTGTATGCACAGTTCACGCGTTGGAACAACGATGAGAACCTGTGGCATTCCTTTATGTTGAAAACCTGCCCACTCTAAATCATTGGGTGCAATTACTCTCTCAATAACCGGGACACCGAAAGCTAGAGTCTTACCTGTTCCCGTTTTAGCCTGGCCAATAACGTCACCATCGCTAAGAGCAATAGGCAAAACCATCTCTTGAATAGCAAATGGAGAGATGAAGCCATGTGCATGAAGAGCCTCAATGGTTTGCGGGCGTAAAGGCAGTTCTGCGAAAGTTTTCGACACGTTAAGCGGCGCCAGAAATTTGTTTATTTGTGGTGCTCATGGATGTAATCCTATCGGAGTTAATTGCGTGGGAATCCCGAAATTCCTCGCCACATAAGGTTGTTGACCAATTCAACTGCCTGTTCACGCGTTAATGTGCTGTCTCGATCTAACCAGTGACGTGCTGTCACTTGGGCATATCCAATCATTCCAACACCCAAGAGCATTGATGCCTCTTTTGGTAGTCCGGTATCAATAGAAATGACAGCACTAGCTGCAGCAGCGCAGTCATACGTCATACGATTAAGTCGCTCACGCACAGATGGTTCAACACTCATGTCACTTTCAAAAAGTAATCTAAAAGCTTCACCTTCTTTTTCAATGAAAGAAAAATATGCATCAACAGTTGCATGCACACGGTTTGCGTTGTCGGGAGTAGAGGCGATTGCTCTTTGAATTTCAAAAACTAATGAGTCAATATGCAAATCAAGGACAGCAAGATAGAGCTCTAATTTTGATGGGAAATGTTGATATAGAACTGGTTTGCTGACATTTGCACGATCTGCAATTTCATCCATCGCAGCCGAGTGATATCCAGCGGCAGTAAAAACCTCAAGGGCTGCTGAGAGTAAAAGTGCGCGGCGCTCATCACGGGGCAAACGCGCCTTATTTGATGCATCAACAGTGGTCATTGGTGTAATCGTAGAGGTAGTAGTGGCCATTGTGCTAATAGCCGTAGCAACACATGCTTGAATACGGCAGAATTATCCTCCTATGAAAACTCCACCGCTAGTAAATCCAGGCCCTGCATTATCTGGTGAGCAAGCGCGCCGATATAGCCGTCAGATAGTAATTCCACAGATTCAAGAAGTTGGCCAAGAGCGCATCCGAAATTCAAAGGTTTTGTGCATTGGTGCAGGTGGTCTTGGTTCTCCTGCTCTTATGTATTTAGCAGCAGCTGGAGTTGGAACTATTGGAATTGTTGATTTTGATACCGTTGATGAAACTAATTTGCACCGGCAAATACTCTATGGGCAGAGCGATATTGGGAAGAAGAAAGTTGAAGTAGCCAAATCTAAAATTTATGAAAGTAATCCCTTAATTTCTGTGAAGACTTATCCGGTAAGAATCACTCATGTAAATATCTCAGAAATTATCTCCCACTATGACGTTATTATTGATGCCACTGATAATTTTGCTTCACGCTACTTAATCAATGATGCAGCTGTTTTACTTAACAAGCCTTATGCGTGGGGTTCGGTCAATCGCTTCGATGGACAGGCTGCCTTTTTCTGGAGCTCATTGGGTCCGTGTTATCGATGTCTTCATCCGAAGCCTCCTGCCCCAGGAACAGTCCAAAGTTGTGCCGAAGCAGGGGTGCTAGGTGTTTTGTGTGCATCGGTTGCTTCTATGCAAGTCAATGAAGTCATCAAAGCAATTACAGGTATTGGTGATCTCCAAATAGGAAAGCTCATGATCTATGATGCTCTCGAGGCACAATATTCAAAGATTGATATTGGCAAGAACCCACAGTGCGTGATTTGTGGTGATAATCCCACACAAGTGGATCTATTAGAGAACTATGAGAGTTTTTGTGGCGTAGAGCTCGACACAGTCATTTCTGCTAAAGAACTTCAAGAAAAGATCACTAACAACGATGATTTTATGCTCGTAGATGTTCGAGAACCTGAAGAATATGCACAATCTCAAATCCTTGGCTCAGTATTAATGCCAGTAGCTACTTTTATTGATGGTTCTGCATTTGAACTTCTACCAAGAGATAAAGAGATTATTCTTCACTGTCGCTCTGGAATAAGATCAGCACATTGTCTCTCTATGATTAAAAAGGCAGGTTTTACAAATTCACGTCATTTAGATGGTGGAATAATTGCGTGGGAGAAGTTATGAAAAACTCTTATGAGGGCTATCGAATTCTCCTTGTGCATGCCCATCCTGACGATGAAACTATTAACAATGGCGCAACTATGGCTCTGTATGCCTCACTTGGGGCAAAAGTCACATTAGTGACTTGCACACGCGGAGAAGAAGGCGAAGTTTTGGTTCCCTCCCTTTTCCATTTAGCAAGTAGTGAACAAGATGAATTAGGCAAACATCGCGAGATTGAATTAGCACGTGCAATGAAAGCGTTGGGCATAACAGATTTCAGATTCCTGGGTCATTATCGAGATAGCGGGATGATGGGGACTGAATCTAATAATCGCCCAGATGTTTTTTGGCAGGCGGATTTAGATTCTGCAGCTAGTGAGCTCGTTACAATCATTGAAGAAGTCAAGCCGCATGTTTTGATTACCTATGATGAAATTGGTGGATATGGTCATCCAGACCACATAAAAGCGCACTTAGTTGCAATGAGAGCCAGTGAATTAGCAACATGGCAGATTCAAAAGATTTACTGGAACACTGTTCCTAAATCAGTTATTGCGCAAGGGATGGAGGCCATGAAAGAGATTGGCTCTGATTTCTTTGGGGCAGAAAACATTGATGATTTGCCATTTGTAAAAGATGATTCACTTGTCACAACTTTAATTGATGGCAATGACTTTGTGGATGCCAAAATGGCTGCAATGAAGGCTCATGAGACCCAAATTTCACTTGATGGCCCATTCTTTGCTCTCTCTAATAACCTTGGTTTACAAGTCTGGGGCCATGAGTATTACACCCTGGTCAAAGGACAAAAGAGTGAGCCCTTTGATGAGCAAGGTCGTGAAAACGATCTAACTTCAGGAGTAATGCTCTAATGCGCACAATCTACGTCATCGCGATTGGAGCTGTATTAGGGGCAGGCTCAGTATTTTTGCATGCGTTACTTGTGCCCTTTGGATTGATTTTTGTTTTACTCTCAACACTAGTTGGAATATGGAGTATTGGCCGGATGTGGGGAGGAAGAGGCCTACGAATCGTGGCTTCAGTTACTTGGACAATTGTTGTATTGCGTGCAGGTTTTCCAGGTGTAAATGAAGAGTATTTAATTGAAGGAAGTTCAGTCGGGATCTCACTTATTAATATGGGTTTCTTAGCCTTAGTTATTGCAGTCTTATTACCTGCTTAACGCCAGTTCCAGCTTTGCCCCTCTGGTGCATCCATAATTTCAAGTCCACTTGCTTCCAACTTCATCCTTAGCTCATCACTCTCGGCCCACCGTTTGTGATTTCTTGCATCTTGGCGCATTGCCAGAATCTCTTCTTGTTCTACGGTTAAATCTCTGACTACTTCTTGGCGTCCAAGATCAAGGCCTAAAACTCGGTCGGCAAAGAGAAATATCGCTGCACGGTCTTTAAGGCCGTCGCTTTTTTCTATACTACGCAGATATTGAATGGCTTTTGGAGTATCAAGGTCGTTATCGATAATCTCTAAGAAATTAGCATCTAACTGAGGAGCTTGATTTCCCCATTTCTCTATTTTCTTGCGCCAACGCATAAGAGTTGCATCGGCAGCTTCAATTGAGGCCCAGGTTAAATCCATTTGGGATCTGTAACGGTTTTCTAGAAAACATAATCTCACCGCAAGGGGATCAAAACCTCGGTCGATAACATCTTTAAGTAGGACAACATTGCCAGCACTTTTAGACATTTTTCGGCCTTCAAATAGCAGATGCTCTCCATGCAACCATAAATCCACGCTCTCATTTCCTGTAATGGCATTTGATTGAGCACGTTCATTTTCATGGTGAGGAAAGCGCAGATCAATTCCACCCACATGAAGATTTATATGGGAATTTAAGAAGTGAAGTGACATGGCTGAACATTCAATATGCCAACCTGGAAAGCCTGGTCCCCAAGGCGAATCCCAAATCATTTGAGTACGCGTGCCAGCGCTTTTCCAGAGTGCCCAATCTGCGTGGAAACGTTTAGCACCATCTTCGCTGTATTCATAACGATGCCCAGGCTTAAGGGCATCTAATCTGTTTCCACTTATTGCACCATAGCTGGGGAACGATTGAGCCGAGAAATAGATAGTTCCATCATCGCCAACATATGCAAATTCTTTAGCAATAAGTTGTTCAATCATTGCCAGCATTAATTCTATGGATTCACTTGCCCTTGGATAAGCATCTGCCTTTTCTATATTCAGGCGTGCTAAGTCAGTATGAAAAGCAGCTTCATATTTTCGTGCCACAACAAACGGGTCAGTGGATTCTGCTTTAGCTTGGGCAAGCATCTTATCTTCACTCTCAATATCTTCTGACATGTGCCCAACGTCGGTTATGTTCTGAATGAGTTTTACATTTACCCCATGAACTCTGAGAACACGCCGTACTAAATCTGAAAGAAGAAAAGTTCTTAAATTACCCACATGTGCATCACGATAAACCGTTGGACCACAGCAATACATAGTTGTTGTGCCATGAGTTGAAATAACGGGTGCAAGTTTTCGACTTGCTGTGTCATAGAGGTAGAGGCTCACTTCCTTTCAACCACTTCTTTCCACAGAGCAATCTCATCGTAGGAAAATTCAATGAGCTTGCCATGTCGATTTCGAAGCGAGATGGGGGACTCAAGGTGACCCACAATGTCACGGAACCCACCCTCAGGATCATGCAAGCGGATGGTGACTCGCTTTCCAATGAGGGCGCTAAATGTGGCCTCTAGAGCCTGATTCATGGCTCAACGATAAACCTTAACTTCAAATATCGCGCTGGGAGAGTCGATACGATTACAATCTGGGAGTTGGTAACTAATAATTCTTACGGAGGCAAGTCGTGACTTATGTGATCGCCGAACCATGTGTCGATGTGAAAGATAAATCATGCATCGCTGAATGTCCTGTGGACTGCATCTATGAAGGCGATCGCATGCTCTATATCCAAGCCGATGAGTGTGTTGACTGCGGTGCGTGTGAGCCTGTATGTCCTGTTGAGGCTATTTACTATGAAGATGACGTCCCACCTCAGTGGAAACAATTTGGAAAAGTAAATACTGAGTTCTTCCTTGAAATTGGTTCACCAGGCGGGGCAAGCAAAGTCGGAGCAACTGGGACAGACCACGAACTAGTAAAAGCCCTACCCCCAAAGAGCGAGTAGTTTTTCTTGCGCTCATCACTCCCAGATTTCCCCTGGGATGCTCTTGCCCCCTTTGGAGAAAAGGCCCGCGCACATCCAGGTGGAATTATTGATCTCTCCGTAGGCACTCCGGTTGATGCCACGCCTGAATTTGTTCAAGCAGCTTTGTGTAGTGCCTCAAATTCACCCAGTTATCCAGTAACTGCTGGCACACCAGAATTACGTGCAGCAATTACCTCGTGGGCAAAATCTAGATTAGGTGCAAGCGGTGATTTTGATGTCCTGCCTGTAATTGGTTCAAAAGAATTAGTGGCATGGTTACCAACATTATTAGAATCTAAGAAAGTTCTTATTCCAGAGATTGCTTATCCCACTTATCACGTTGGTGCATTACTTGCACAGGCTCAATCAATCCCAGTTCCCATCAGTGCAAAGAGCTGGCCACAGGCTGATTTAGCATGGATTAATTCACCATCTAATCCAACTGGGCGGGTCCATAGTGTTGAAGAAATTAAGGAATGCATCGCCTGGTCACGAGTCAACGACGCTGTTCTGGTTTCGGATGAGTGCTATTTGGAGTTTGATCACAGCGCCACATCAACTTCTGTCATGGCCTTAACCGAAGGCAATAACAAAAATATCGTGGCAGTGCACTCATTATCAAAGCGCTCATCAATGGCTGGCTATCGTGCAGCATTTATGGTGGGAGATTCTTCGCTCATCGCAAAGATTCGTGAACTGAGAAAGCATGCAGGGATGATGGTTTCATTACCCGTTCAAAAAGCAATGACCGTGGCACTTGGTGATGATGCACATGTTGCAGAGCAACGTGCACGATATAACGCACGACGCGATGCTCTTCGTCCTGCACTTGAAGCCTGCGGATTTCGAATTGAATATAGCAACGCAGGTCTCTACATCTGGTGCACGCGCGATGAAGATGCTTGGACAAGCGTTGAATGGTTAGCCCAGCGTGGAATCTTGGCAACTCCAGGTAGCTTTTATGGTGAAAAAGGCAAGAACTACATTCGAATTGCTATGACCGCTTCAGATGTGGCCATACACGAAGCAATTAAGCGCTTAAAGGCTTAGCTGATGGCAGTTGGAATCCTTCTCGTTGGTGGCTTTGGAACACGTCTCATGCCACTGACTAAAAACACTCCAAAACCCATGCTTACGGTCGCCGGTTTACCAGTGACAGAGCATCAACTGGCAATGGCAAAGAAAGCTGGAATAACAACAGTAGTGCTTGCCACTTCGTATTTATCTGAAGTATTCATCCCTTATTTTGGTGATGGATCCAAATGGGGAATGAAGCTGCTATATGCAGTGGAAAAAGAGCCTTTAGGCACTGGCGGTGCAATTAGAAATGCTGCAAAATTTTTACCGGCAGGTGAATCAATTGTAGTTTTCAATGGTGATGTCTTAAGTTCACATAATTTGCCGCGTCAGATTCAAGAACATGAAGCAAAAAATGCAGATGCCACATTACATTTAACGACTGTTGAAGATGCAAGAGCCTATGGCTGTGTCCCAACTGATTCAGATGGTCGGGTCACAGCCTTTCTCGAAAAAATGGAGAATCCAATCACTAATACAATTAACGCCGGATGTTATGTCTTCAAATCATCAGTTGTTGAATCGATAGAACCAGATTGTGTTGTGAGTGTTGAAAGAGAAGTTTTTCCAAATCTTGTTGCTCATCATGGAAAAATCTTTGGATTTATTGATAATTCTTACTGGCTAGATATTGGAACACCTAATGCACTTCTAAAAGGTTCAAGAGATTTAGTTTCTGGGCTGGCAGATTCATCGGCTTTGACTTCTGGACTTGTTGAGAGCAAAGGTAAAGATTATTTGATTATGACAGGCTCACACGTTGATCCATCTGCCCACATCGGTGGTGGAAGTTGCATCTGTGCAGGGGCAGTAGTTGGGGCTGAGACACAGATTTCTGGCTCTATTATTGAGGCTGGGGCTCAAGTAGGTGCAGGTGCAACGATTATGAATTCATTTATCGCATCTGGGGCCGTTGTGGCCGATTTCGCAAAAATATCAACATCTTTTGTGACAAACACAGAAATAATCGAAATTTGAGCTTGATTTAAGCGTAAATCTCCTACAAGAAGGGGCAATCTCGGCTTGACTTATTGGACTTACACGCGTGTAATTCACTCTTAAGTAAGTCTTTTCCAAGAGGGATCAGACCTGAAGTTTTCAAGGAGAATCGACTATGCCGATTAAACCTGAAGCCACGAACTCCCCAACCCCTACGACTGGCCCAAAGATCACATTAGCAAGCGGCGAGAGTATTGAACTCTCTTGGCAAGAACGCGCATTGTGCGCACAAACAGATCCAGAAGCTTTCTTTCCTGAAAAAGGTGGCTCAACTCGCGAAGCAAAGCGTGTTTGCCTTTCCTGTGATGTTCGCTCAGAGTGCTTGGAATATGCACTTGCACACGACGAACGTTTTGGTATTTGGGGCGGACTATCTGAGCGCGAACGTCGTCGCTTAAAGCGCCGTTCTGCGTAAGCTTTTAATCCCAACTCTTTAAGAGATGGTGGTTTAGTAGTGGCAGTAACCGATAGACATGTAGTCACTGCAATTCTTGTTTCACATGACGGTGAGATTTGGTTACCTGCAGTTGTCGCGGCGATAGCTTCTCAAACAAGACCTGCCAATCAAATCATGGCTGTTGATACCGCATCCAATGATTTATCCACAAAACTTATTAAAGCTGCTCGTATTCCTTTAATTACGGCAGATCGTGATTGCGGATTTGGTGATGCAGTTGCCCTTGCAGTTGAAAAGATGCCCAAACACATTGAAGGCACGAGTGAATGGATTTGGTTGATTCACGATGACTGCGCACCCACACCTACTGCACTAGAAAAGTTACTAGAAGCTATTGAAGATCGCCCTCAAGTTGCAATGGTGGGTCCAAAACTTCTTGGTTGGCACGATCGTACGCACATCCTTGAAGCTGGAATAAGCATCGCAGGCAATGGTGCTCGCTGGACTGGTCTGGAGACTGAAGAGTATGACCAAGGTCAGCACGATGGAATTCATGATGTTTTATCAGTGAGCACGGCAGGTGCCTTAATTCGTAGAGAAATATTTGAAGAACTCGGGGGCTTTGATTCGAATCTGTCCCTCTTTCGCGATGACATAGATTTTGGATGGCGTGCCAGAGTTGCCGGACATACAGTTATTGCCACGACGGCAGCTATTGCGCACCATGCTCAAGCTTCGGCTTCAGAGCGGCGAAGTGTGGATGTAAATGGTGCTTTCTTACATCGACCATTACTTCTAGATCGCCGAAATGCAGCCTATGTCTTATTAGCTAACTCTTCCATGTGGTTGATTCCTTGGCTTTCAATTCAGTTACTTGGCTCTGCAATGGCACGCTCCATAGGTTATTTGCTTGCAAAACTTCCTGGTTATGCCGCTGATGAACTATTAGCTGTGGCCACTTTAATTATAAAGCCAGCAGAAATAGTTAAGGCTCGTAAGTTTAGAAAAACTAAGAGATTAGTTTCTGCTCGAGTTATCTCTTCCTATATTCCACCTCGGTGGTCACAGATTCGTTTATCGGCAGCACGAGTTGCAGAAGTTTTACGAGAAAGACTCATTCCAGCGGCTGAAAACTCTTCAGCATCAGTTTTAAACTCACTTGAGGATGAAGATTTACTTGTGCCAACACAACGGTTTCAAATAAGTAAGTTTCTAAAAAACCCCGCAATTTTTGCATATCTACTATTAGTCATCATCACTCTTATTCAATCTCGAAATCGATTTGGTGCCTTAAATGGAGGTGCACTGGTGGCATCACCAAGTGGCGCAAGAGATTTGTGGGGAATCTACTTTGAATCTTGGCACCAGGTTGGAATGGGAAGTTCACATGCATCCCCATCGTGGATTGCTGTTGTGGCACTGGCATCAACTTTGTTTCTAGGTAAAGTTCCACTACTAATAACAGTATTCTTTTTAACCGCACCGCTGCTAATTATGTGGTCGGGCCACACATTCCTGCGCAGTCTCTCAAATAATAGATTCATAACTATTCCAGCTAGTTTCTTATATGCCCTCTCTCCAGTTGCTTTGGCCGCTTTAAATTCAGGGCGCTTAGCAACCCTTGTGGCTTTAATCATTGCACCACACATCCCTATGGTTCTTAATAGCTGGAAGCACATAGAGCTGGTTAACTGGCGCCGAATATATGGCTTTAGTATTTTGCTCGCAGTTTTAGCCTCATTTACGTTGATAACAACCATTGTGAGCCTTGCAGTGATCGGCCTTGCAATTGTGAGTGACTATGATCAAAAACTAGAGAAGGCAGCTTTTCTGGCACGAATCTATAAGCGACTCATGTTGTTGATATTCCCATTTATATTGGTTGCCCCATACTCATTTGAAGCTCTCGTTCGTCCTGCACGCGCTCTGGCAGAGCCCGGATTAAACCTTGCAGGTGGATCGAGCGCATTAGTTCTATCTGGTAACCCAGGCGGTGCTGGATCGTTACCGTGGTGGGTAATTAGTCCAATCCTACTTCTACTCATCATTGCGCTTTTTTCTTCATCCAAAGCTCGATCTTTTGCACAAATTGGTGTTTCATTTATGTGCGCAGCAGTTTTATTTTCTTCCATTTCTATAACGGTGCATGGCAATAGCTCTGGCACAAAAACTTGGGTAGGAACATTACTTGTTGGCGCAACACTGTCAGCAGTCGCAGCCGGAGTTGTAATTTTGGACCGATTAAGGACTGTACTGATTTCAAGCAATATTCACTACCGCCATATTCTGGCAGCATTACTTTTGATTATCACCGCAATTTATTCAGTATTAAGTATTGGGTGGTCCATTACCGCTGGTGCGGATTCTCCAGTGCAGAGCAATATGAAAACTGTTATGCCAGCATTCCTAACGGCTGAAGCTGATACTAAAACCTTAGTATTACGAGAAGTTGGTTCTAAAGACTCGAAATCTATTCAGTATTATATTTCTCGCGGAGAAGACATCTCATTAGGGGAACCAGATGTTGCACCTGGTCAAGTCAGAGAAATTGAGATTGCAGCTCAGGAACTCATTGATGGTTCAGGTATTGGAAGCAGTCAGATTTTTTCAGCATATGGAATCAAGTATGTATTTGTTAAGAATCCATTCAGTCGCAATGTGATTCGAACAATTGATGGGCTAGGTGGGTTTGCTAGAACATCTGCAACTTCAGCCGGTGTTGTTTGGAGAGTAACAGGTGTTACCGGTCGAATTATTTTCACGTCCAAAGATGGAACTCGCTCAGTTCTAGAGACTGGAGATGTTGGTGCCCGCACAACCGTAAATGGTCCCGGATCAATTACTGTGACTGAAACCTATGATCGATCATGGCAAATTCTGCAAAATGGATATCGCCTAGATCGAGCTAAAGATGAACATTCTCTACCGCAGTTTCAAGTAAAAGAAGCTGGCGAAATATCTCTCATTCATGATGGAACGATTAGGCGCGGATGGCTATCCCTGCAGTTAATTGCGTGGACTGTAGCAATAGTTTTGGCAGCCCCAGCCGGGCGCAGAAAGCGTGAAATTTCTGAGAAGGAGTTGGCATGAAATTCAAAACTCCAATTCTTTATCTAGCAGCACTTGTTGCAAGTTTCTTGCTTGCCTCTGGGCTCTCCACAGTCTCGAAGCCAAATAATTACTCTGAAAGCTACCCAGCGGTGGTCTGCCCGCCAACACTTAATGGTTTGACTTCTCAAATTTCTGTATCTTCACGCAAGGTTGAGTACCAGCGATTAGAAAATCGAAGTAGTAAAACTCTGCCATTTAATGCCCTTCGATTTCCAGTATCTAAAGATTCTCTAGTAATTTCAGCACAAGGAACGACACCTCTTATTTGGCAGAGCAGAGCTGGAAGTTGGGCAGGTGGAACCCTTTGCTCTGGACCAAGTGCGGCAGCTTGGTTTGTGGGTGGAACTGCTAACGTGACAACTCGTGGGCGGTTAATTCTTGTTAATAGTGGATTAAGTGATGCCATTGTTGATATTCGGAGTTATACCGAAAATGCTAAACAACCGATTAAGTCGGTGAATTTAAAATCTAAAAGCTTTATGCAACTTTCACTTGATTCACTTGCGCCAGGCGATAAAGCTTTAGTAGTTGAAGTAGTCCCACGGTCTGGTCGAGTCAATGCTTTCATGATTGATGAACAGGGAGCTGGGCTCAAAGCACTCGGTGGAGATTTTGTAAACTCTTATTCATTGGCTTCCAAGAAACTAGTAATTCCAGCAATTCCTAATCAATTACCGAAGAAGGGTCAGAAAACTTCTACGTCCCATACGCTTCGAATTCTCACACCTGGGGATGTCAACACAACATTTACATTAGAGGTTTTATCAGCAGATGGCAGTTTTGTTCCTGTTGGGATGAGTTCTCGCTCTATTGATGCTGGGGTAGTGTCGGAATTTTCTTTGGAACCAAATATCTCGGCTAGTGCCTTTGCAGTTCGAATTACCTCTGCCGAGCCGATTGTTGCATCGATATCTTCATCAGTGACAATTAGTGCTCACAAGGACTTTGTCTGGAGTACTGCCACGCCACCCCTGACTCCAATGTCGCTTGCAGTAACTGGGCTATCTCCGTTGATTGCCTTTGCTGGAGATTCAATTTCGGTGAAAGTCCAAGCCAAGTTAGTCAATGGCAAAACTGTTAGCAAGACGATCGAGGGCAGTGATATAGCTACATGGCGCTTACCAGCAAATTCGCGTTCTATGACGATTACTTCTACTAGTGAGGCCGTCTATGCAGGGGCGCTGATAGCCTCAAGTAACGGTTATGGATTCATTCCTATCCAAAATAGCAGTGCCCTTACTAGGGTAGAAGTTCCGAATTCGAACATTCGTGTATTAAATCCCTAGCAATCCCAAATATTTGCTTCATAGGCCACTAATGTTTTGACCATGAAGTCACCAGCACAGGTCGGTCGAGTTTGTTCTCGTGCGGGCTGTCGCAGCGTGGCCACAATGACTCTTACCTATATTTATGCCGAGTCAACTGCAGTCGTGGGACCTCTTGCAACGTATTCAGAACCACATGCTTATGATTTATGTGTTGTACATGGGGAGCGTCTTAAAGTTCCCCACGGATGGAGTGTCATTAAGCAAGAGCTCACAGGTAATGAACCCGGTCCTTCAGATGATGACCTTATGGCAATTGCAGATGCGGTGCGTGAAGTTGCTAAACGCAATGAAGAAGCATCTGTGACAGCAGGCGAAGAAAATTCACAGGCCACAATTGGGCGCCGAGGACATTTACGAGCTGTTCCATCTTAAGGACAATGTAATGTCGCAAGAGATTGCAAATATTTTTAAGGCCTATGACATACGTGGACTCGTTGACCAAGAAATAACTCCGGACTTGACTTTTGCAACGGGAGTTGCCTATGCGCGCTTTCTACAACAACAGCGCGAGCCAGGAACGGTTGTAATTGGTGAAGATATGCGGCCATCTTCAATACCTCTTGCAGATGCATTTTCTGCAGGTGTTACTTCTTTGGGTATGGATGTCATTCGAATCGGATTAGCTTCAACAGATATGTTGTATTTTGCGTCAGGCAAATTGGGTTTACCGGGTGCAATGTTTACGGCTAGTCATAACCCTGCTGAATATAACGGTATAAAACTCTGCTTGAGTAATGCACGTCCGATTGGTAAAGAGTCTGGATTACTCACCATCGAAAATTTCGTTCGCCATGGTTCTCCACTTGAACTTCGTTCTGTCGGGATTGAGACACAGCGCAACATGCTTGAAGAATATGTTGATCACCTATTAAAACTTGTGGATCTTACAAATATTCGTCCGCTAAAAATCGTTGTCGATGCAGGAAATGGGATGGCCGGACACACCGCCCCGGCGATATTTGCCCGTCTTAATTGCCAGTTAATACCGATGTACTTTGAATTAGATGGAACCTTCCCCAATCATGAGGCTAATCCTATCGATGAAAAGAATCTAAAGGATCTGCAAAAGGCAGTTATTGCCCAAAGAGCAGATTTAGGTTTGGCCTTTGATGGCGATGCCGACCGTTGCTTTTTAGTAGATGAAAAGGCTCATGCAATAAACCCATCTGACCTAACCGCTTTAATTGCAGAGCGTGAACTAAAGAAAAATCCAGGAGCGACAATAATTTATAATCTAATTTCATCAAGAGCAGTCTTGGAAGTTATTGAAGAAAATGGTGGAGTTGGTCTTCGCTCGCGTGTTGGTCATTCCTACATTAAGAAGATGATGGCAGAGAGTAAAGCGATATTTGGTGGGGAACATTCAGGGCACTTTTATTTTGATGATTTCTGGAGAGCAGATTCTGGGGCACTTGCTGCACTTCATGCCATTGCAGCTTTAGGCGAATCAAAAAACGCTATGTCAGTGATTGTAAAGCCTTATCAACGGTATTCACTGAGCGGAGAAATCAATTCAAAAGTTAGCGATACACAAGTAGCAACTGCCAAAGTTGAATCTGCTTATAGTGCGATGGCTGGGGTGACAATGGATTACCTTGATGGGCTCACAGTCAACGGCGATACATGGTGGTTTAATCTAAGGCCCTCTAATACAGAGCCATTGCTTCGACTCAACGTAGAGGCCAAGGAGCCAGCACGTATGCAAGAGCTACGTGATGAGGTTCTCTCCCTTATTCGAGGTTAGGTGCGTGCCTTCATTACTCGCTATAGGCGTTGGGGCAGTAACCTAGGCTCCTGACCACAACCGATATAAGGAGCTTTTTGTGAACGCACCAGTTACTTCTACTCTTCCAAAGCACGATATTGCAGATGCATCTCTTGCAGCGCAAGGACGCATGCGCATTGAATGGGCAGAGCGCAATATGCCAGTTCTTGCTCAAATCCGTGAGCGCTTTGAAAAGTCACAACCATTTGCTGGTGTTCGCATCTCGGCATGCATGCACGTAACAACTGAGACTGCTAACTTAATGCGCGTTCTAAAAGCTGGCGGCGCTGAAATCGCACTGTGTGCTTCTAATCCTCTTTCAACGCAGGATGACACTGCAGCAGCTTTAGTTCATGAGTATGGAATCTCTGTTTTCGCTCGTAACGCTGTTGATCGTGATGGCTACTACAAGCACATCAACGCATCCCTAGATATTGAACCTCACCAAGTTTTTGATGATGGTTGCGACCTTGTTAACACTCTCCATACAACTCGCAAAGAGTTAATTCCAAATATTGCTGGTGGTTGTGAGGAAACTACAACTGGAGTTATCCGCCTTAACCAGATGGCAAAAGATGGGGCACTTCAGTTCCCTATGATTGCTGTGAATGACACAGACACAAAACACATGTTTGATAATCGTTACGGAACCGGTCAATCAACTCTAGATGCAGTATTTCGTTCAACAAACTTCCTAGTAGCAGGGCGCATTCTTGTTGTTGCTGGATTTGGTTACTGCGGTAAGGGAGTAGCAGAACGTGCTAAGGGGATGGGTGCAGATGTAATCGTTACTGAAATTGATCCAACTAAGGCACTAGATGCAATGATGCAAGGTTTTCGTGTTATGCCAATGGCAGATGCTGCCAAGCTTGGCGATGTTTTCATTACTGTTACAGGTAACCGCGATGTTTACGCGATGAGCACTTTGCAGTAATGAAGGATGGCGCCATCATGGCAAATTCAGGTCACTTTGATATTGAAATCGACGTTGCATGGTTAGAACAGCATGCAGTCAAGAAAAATGCCAAGATGCGTCACCAGACAGATGAATATGTAATGGCTGATGGACGCCGTTTACTTCTTCTTGCTGAAGGTCGCCTTGTGAACCTTGGTGCCGCAGAAGGACACCCAGCATCAGTAATGGATATGTCATTTTCAGATCAAGCGTTAACTGCTGAATATCTTGTTAAGGAAGCTAAAAACCTCAAGGCTGGCGTTCACAATGTTCCTACATATATTGATAAGGAAGTTGCTAGCTTGAAGTTGAAGAGTATGGGTGGTCACATTGACACTCTCACTCCAGCACAGGATATGTACTTGAACTCTTGGGAGCACGGTAGCTAATGACATTGGTTATGGTCGTCGATGACGACCAGGACCTTGCCGAAATGCTCGGCATTGTTTTAACCGGTGCAGGAATTGACGTAGATCTCGTTAGTCGCGGGGATGAAGTTATTGATGTATTTCGTAACAATCCGCCAGATTTAGTTCTTTTGGATGTTATGTTGCCTGGACTTGATGGAATTGAAGTTTGTAAATTGATTCGTAAAGAATCAATGGTTCCAATTATTATGTTGACTGCAAAAGGTGATTCACACGATGTTGTGCGTGGGCTTGAAGCAGGTGCAGATGATTACATGGTTAAACCATTTAGACACCCATCAGAATTAATCGCCCGTATACGTACTCGTTTGCGCCGTACAAATGTTGATATTTCTGGCTTACTTACCATCGGTGACATAGCTATCGATGTTCAAGCACATCAAGTCTTACGTGCAGGAAAGCAGATTTCATTAACGCGTTTGGAGTTTGATTTATTGGTTGCCCTTGCCAAAGAGCCTGGCCGAGTTTTTACGCGTGATGCATTGCTCAGTGAAGTGTGGGGTTATCGCCATTCCACCGATACACGTTTGGTCAATGTCCACGTTCAACGACTTCGTTCCAAAATTGAGCATGATCCAGAGACACCTGAAATCGTTATAACTGTGCGAGGGGTTGGTTACAAAGCAGGAGTGATGGGCGGTTCCTAAACTATGAACCGTATTTTCGCACGTCTTCGAAATTCACTTGCAACGAGAGTGATTATCTCAACAGTCTTGCTCTCCCTCGGCGTCGTTTATCTGACTGGATCAGCGCTGAACTCCCAGCTCGGTGCAGGTATTAAGAAAGTGAACTTAGAATCGGCCCGCATTGAAGCACGTTCTACTATATTTTCAGCCGAATATCGCTTCTTATTAGCTGAAGGTGAAAAAGAAGCTGCAGTCCATAAAGTTATTGATGACATCATTAGCTCAGCAACATCTCTAACAACAAATGAAAACGCACGAGAAGTAATTTTTGTTAGAAGTCCGGGAAATAAACGAATTCATAACTATGAAATCACTTCTAATCAAGTTGACCCGCAATCAATTCCTGAAAATTTAAGCAAGAGAGTCCGAAAGAGTACAGATATAGTCTCGTCATATATAAGTATTCGATACCAGGGAGGGTCAAGAATCCCCGGTCTAGCTTTTGGTCAAAAGGTTCAGATCCCTGGGGCAGGTCAATATGAGATGTATATGCTTTTCTCTCTTACTAATCAAAATGCAACTTTAGATTTGATTCAACGACTTTTGCTTTTAACTGGCTTGGCTCTAGTGCTACTGATTGCTTTAATTGTTTGGCTTGTTGTTAGACAAGTTGTTCGACCTGTCCGTGAAGCTGCAGGAATTGCAAAAGAGTTCACATCTGGGGATTTTCGTAAACGCATGAAGGTAGTTTCCCAAGATGAAATAGCAACTTTAGGAACTGCATTCAATGAAATGGCAGAATCATTAGAGAAACAGATTGCACGATTAGAAAACCTTTCTCGTGTTCAGCAGCGCTTTGTTTCAGATGTTTCTCACGAGCTGCGAACACCTCTGACTACGCTTCGTATGGCATCTGAAGTCATTAATGCCTCGCGTGATGGTTTTGACCCAGTAGTTGCTAGAAGTACAGAGCTTTTAGTGGCTCAACTCGATCGCTTTGAACGATTACTAGAGGATTTGCTTGAAGTAAGTCGATTTGATGCCGAAGTTGCCGTCATTGAAGCCGTTGATTTCGACATTGTTATGTTGGCTAATCGCTGTGCACAAGACCTAGCCCTCGTTGCCAAAGAGCGATCTACAGATCTTCGCATTTATTGCATTGCCGAGAGCATTAATGTGAAAGCAGATATTAGAAGAGTAGAGCGTATCTTGCGTAATCTTTTTTCAAATGCCATTGATCACGCTGAGGAAAAGCCCGTTGCAATTACGATTATTGCTACTGAGCATGATGTGGCAGTTGGTGTGAGAGATTATGGAATTGGGTTAGATGACAGTGCTCTTACACGAGTGTTCGATCGTTTTTGGCGCGCTGACCCTTCACGGGCAAGAACGCGTGGTGGTACTGGACTAGGGCTCTCAATTGCACTTGAAGATGCACGTTTGCATAATGGAGAACTCGAAGCTTGGGGAAGACCCGGGAAAGGCGCTCATTTTGTTTTGACTCTGCCACGCCAATCTCAGGAAGGAATTGAGTCTCGCTTGATTAAGTTGATTCCAGATGATTTTCATGGGTAGTTTCCACAAGTATTCTCTGGTTAATCCTTTTCACGTTAACTTACCCGTGTGCACGTTATATCGGAACTGAGTCAACTTCTTTTTCCAACTCGATGCTATGGCTGTAATGCTATTGGAATCTCTATTTGCTCAAATTGTCGAAGAGAGTGGCATCCACATTACTACTTAACTCATATTCAAGGTTTGCGGGTTAATTCAGCGATTCTATATTCTCCAACCGCAAGTAGAATTATTCTTGCGGCAAAAGAGAATGGTTTAAAGGGAGCAGATGAATTAATTATTGAAGCGATTGTTCACGTCCTTAACAGTGCGAATTTTGGGAAACATAATGTTCGACTTGTCCCAATTCCATCATCGGCAAATAATCGACGAAGAAGGGGTAGAAGTTTTATTCCCGATTTGTGTAATGAAATATCTAAGAGAACGTCTATACCTGTTATTCCAGCATTGCAGATTCTGCGAAAAGTTCAAGACCAAAGCACACTTAGCGCAAAGGCACGGGCGAGTAATATGCATGGAGCTTTCGGAATAGCTGAGAATATTTATCCTCGGGGTGATGTAATTCTCATTGATGACATTGTCACTACTGGTGCCACAGTCTCTGAGGCGGCTAGGGCGCTAAATGCACATGGGTTTCGCGTCTTAGGCTCAGTTACCGCTTGCCTGGCCCAACCTCTACGATAGGGGCCTATATCGAGAGAAGTTGATCAGTTTATGAGCTCTGAAAGGTTGCATTAATGCCAGTGTTGTTTGACAAGATTATGCGTGCAGGCGAGGGTCGCATTCTTCGAGAATTGAGCAAAATTGTCGTTGTCGTTAATGCCCATGAAACTCGCATATCTGCGATGTCAGATTCAGAGCTCCGAGCACAGACACAGATATTCAAAGAGCGCTTTGCTAAAGGTGAGTCATTAGATGATGTGATGCCAGAGGCCTTTGCTGTAGTACGCGAAGCTGCAAAGCGCACACTTGGTCAACGACATTACGATGTTCAAATCATGGGTGGAGCCGCACTTCATAAAGGCAATATTGCAGAAATGCGAACTGGTGAAGGAAAGACTTTAGTTGCGACCTTACCGTCATATTTAAATGCACTTGCTGGTCGTGGAGTTCACGTTGTCACTACTAATGATTATTTGGCAGAGCGCGACAGTGAATGGATGGGACGTATTCACCGATTCCTAGGTTTAAAGGTTGGCGTGATATTGGCCAACATGAATCCAGCGGAGCGACGTGAGGCATACCTGGCTGACATTACATATGGCACAAACAATGAATTTGGCTTCGATTATTTACGTGACAACATGGCATGGTCACTTGAAGAGTGTGTTCAACGTGATCACTTCTTTGCGGTAGTTGACGAAGTTGACTCTATTTTGATTGATGAGGCTCGTACTCCATTAATCATTAGTGGACCAGCTGACAAGGCAACCAAGTGGTATGTGGAATTTGCAAATCTTGTAGGTAAATTGCAGCGTGATCTTCACTATGAAATTGATGAAAAGAAGCGCACAATCGGAATTCTTGAAGATGGCGTGACAAAGGTTGAAGAGCTGTTACAAATTGGGAACCTATACGAGGCTGCAAATACACCGATGATTGGTTATCTCAATAACGCAGTACGGGCGAAAGAACTCTTTAAGCGCGATAAAGATTACGTAGTAATGAATGGCGAACTACTCATTGTGGATGAGCACACCGGTCGCATGCTGGCTGGACGCCGCTATAGCGAGGGTCTTCACCAAGCACTAGAGGCAAAAGAGCGCATTGAAATCAAAGATGAAAACCAAACTCTTGCAACAATCACATTGCAGAACTATTTCCGTTTGTACGAAAAGCTCTCAGGTATGACTGGAACAGCGATGACTGAGGCCTCCGAATTTCATCAGATTTACAAGCTAGGCGTTGTTCCAATTCCAACAAATCGCTCAATGATTCGTCTTGATCAACCAGATCTTGTTTACAAATCAGAGGCTGGGAAATTCATCGCTGTAACTGCAGATATTGTAGAAAAGCACCGTAAGGGTCAACCGGTGCTAGTTGGCACAGTCAGCGTTGAAAAGTCAGAAGAGCTTTCGGCTTTCCTTCGCAAAGCAGGAGTTGCCCATGAAGTTCTCAACGCTAAGCATCACGAGCGCGAAGCAGCAATCATTGCTCGTGCAGGCGTTAAAGGCGCAGTAACTGTTGCCACAAACATGGCCGGTCGCGGTACGGACATCATGCTCGGCGGAAATCCTGAATTCATGGCAGATTTCGAATTACAACGCAGAGGTCTTTCGCCAGTAGATGATGCCGAGCAATATGAAAAAGCCTGGCCAGAAGAAATTGCCCGTCAAAAGGCAGCGGTTGCACTTGGGCATGAAGAAGTAATTGCACTCGGTGGTCTCTATGTGTTAGGCACTGAGCGACATGAGTCTCGACGTATTGATAATCAGTTACGTGGTCGCTCAGGTCGTCAAGGTGATCCTGGTGAATCCCGTTTCTATCTTTCACTTCAAGATGAACTAATGCGCAGATTCAACTCCGGAATGGTTGAGCGTTTTCTAACAGCTGCTGGCATTCCAGAAGATGCACCTATTGAATCCAAAATGGTAAGCAATGCAATTCGTTCAGCACAAACTCAAGTTGAATCACAAAACTTTGAAATGCGTAAGAACGTATTAAAGTATGACGATGTTATGAATCGTCAGCGCCAAGTGGTTTATGGTGAGCGCCGAATGGTTCTAGAAGGTGCTGATATCAAGGATCAAGTGGCCACTTTTGTTAGTGACACACTCACTGCCTATGTCAGCATGGCCACTTCTGAAGGTTATTCAGAGGATTGGGATCTAGATACATTATGGAATGCTCTTAAGACGATTTATCCAATCTCATTTACAATTGATGAGCTTGTTGCCCGCGTTGGTTCACGAGCAGGACTAGATGCTGAGTTCTTAACTGCTGCGGTGATTGAAGATTGCAAGGCTGCTTATGCAAAGCGTGAAGAGTCACTTGGCTCAGAAGTTATGCGAGAGCTAGAGCGCAAAGTTTTGCTTTCAGTCCTAGATCGTAAGTGGCGCGAACATCTCTATGAGATGGACTATTTACAAGAGGGAATTGGCCTGCGTGCGATGGCCCAGCGTGATCCACTCGTTGAGTATCAACGCGAAGGTTTCGATTTATTCTCAGCCATGATGGATGCAATCAAAGAAGAGATTGCAGGATTCTTGTTCAACATCGAGGTAACAGTAGAGGCTTCAAGTAAAGAAGTAAGTGGTGCGGGCCTTGAAGCTAAACCACTTTCATCTAGTGGTCTTCAATACACGGCTGCAGATGAATCTGGAGTGAAAACTACTGGCGATGTTTCGCGAAATGCACCATGTCCGTGTGGATCAGGTAAGAAATATAAGCGCTGTCATGGTAGTGCTTAAAGTAAGGTAAGTGCAGTACATAACCAGCGTCTATCAATGCCTTCAAATCGAACTAGCATGGCTCGCAATCTTTTTTCATATCGAATAGTAACTGTTGCTTCACATATCCCATCTAATGGTTCCTGGATATGTATTTTACGAATGCGCCCAATCTCTTTTTGGGAACCTGATTGCCTAACCAACTCTGAAAAGATTCTATGGTGACAAAGTGATTCGACTTGTCGAGGTGAGCGTCTTGCTGCCCAGATTTCGACAATTGATTGCGCAAAGCGCTCAGTCCACACTTTCAGTTCTGGAAGATCTCTGGCAGATGTGGGTTCTGGTGCAAAATCCGGATCAAACTCATCATCAAATCGTGAGGGAACAAGATAGAGCTTGCTGGGAGCCACAGTACTAGTCATTGGCTGTGGCTTAAAAATCTCAAGTACCGGGTGCTTCCAGTCAACATGTGTCACAGCTGCGAGCTGCTCAATGCGAAAACTACTTATTGATATCTCTTCTGTTACTTGGTGTGTTGTCATGCGTGAAGGCTGCAACTTTTGGCATTAAAAGTGCTCAACCATTGGGCTGCATTCTTCTCATCACAAAGGATGAGTGTTGATAAAGTTAGAGAGCTTGTCGGTATTTGCACTTAGGTGCACCCATGAGAAAACCACCGTCAAATAACCGCTCCAGAATGCCATTGGCAATTTCCCTTATTGTCGCTTCATTTATTTCAGCCTTCTTTCTAGCTAGCTTTTCACGATCAACTTCCCAGTTTTGGGTCGCAAACGTTGATTTACAAAGCGGCCATCAGATAACAGAAGGAGACCTAACTCTTAAGGATTTAGATCTATCAGCAAGCTCAATGATGTATCTAACAAAGAATATGGAGCCACTTGGACAAGTAGTCATTAAAAATGTTGGTGCCGGAGAAGTGATGGCGGTTAATTCTGTGAGCTCTACGGCCAAAACTATGGCCAGTAGCTCTGTGCCACTGAGCATTCGCTCAGTTGATCTAGCTGCTGGAATCTATGTCGGTTCCTTAGTTGATATCTACTGGGTCATTGATAGCCTCAATGGTGAAGCACCTCAAGAGCCAATTCTTATTCTAGGTAGCGTGCCAATCATTAGCGCTGATGTGAAAAATAAGAACTTTGGTAGCGATGCTGCAATTACAGTTTCAGTAGAGCAAACTCAGGTGCTTCGTCTGCTTGCAGCTACAACTCTGGGCCGCCTGGTGGTGATTAGTTCTAATGTCTAGCCAAGAATTGCCGATGGTAATCACGGCTATTTCAGATGCACAGTTCGAAGGTTTTGTTTCAGGAACACTCTTTGCTCAAGGTTGGAGTGTGGTTTTTAGGGCAATTGATACAGAGGCACTTGAAAGATATTGCCTGAGTAATCCTGAGCAAGCTGCAAGTTCACTTCTCATCTTTTCACCAGATTTACCAGGCATATCAACTGATGTAATAAGGCACTTAAGTTCAAAAGTAAAACAAGTTGTTGGATTTTCTCTGAAAACTAACCCTGAATTTATGGATTTACATCCCAACCCTGCAACGGCTACCGATCTAGTCAGTATCGTGCGAGGTTTCATTCGAGCACCCATGCTTCGTCAAGTCAGTGCGGTGAATCGGGCCAATCGAAGAGCACATGTCATGGCCGTTGGATCTGCAGGCAGTGACACAGGGTGCACAACTATTGCCTTAAACCTGGCTATGGAATTAAGCGTCTTAGGTAAGTCAACACTTCTTATTGATGCCAATTTTCGAGCCCCATCGATTGCTGCACTCATTGCAATTCGTAATGTTCAATCTGAATCAGGGTGGCGGACAATCGCCCCGCAGCTAGCAATCGCAGAGATTACCCAGCAAGAAGCAGTAACTATTGATCAGTTGATGGAGAGTGCAACTCAGAGTTTCGACAATATTGTCATTGATTTGGGATCAATATCTGGACTCTCAAATCGATTAACCGATAGACGCTGGACTTCAACGATGACAACATGGAGTTGCGATCAAGGTGATGAGTTGATGGTAATTGCCCGCCCAGATTTACTTGGAATCCATAGACTTGAGCAAGTATGCGGATTACTTGAAAAGACATCAATTAGATCTGCGTTGAGTTTCACACTCAATATGAGATCCCAAGGTAAAAAGGGCGCAGATGAAGAAGCCCACTTTCTGGCAATAACTACGAGATTAAGGCCCTTGTGTGTTCGAGTGATAAATCGAGATGTGCGGGCGGCATCTAAGGCCCTCGAGGAGAAAGCCACACTTATTGAGGTCAATATGCGCTCTGCTCTTCGTAAATCAATTGCAACAATGGCCAGTGAGCTCAAGGGCTAACTTCTAATACTATTAAGGCATGCGGGCCTATCTTCCAGTTTCTCATGATGAGCTTGTGGCCTTCCTTCATTCTGGGAGTAATACTCCAGAATCGATTTTAGCTCCGACACCTTTTTATATTGGAGAGAATGCAGATTTAGATGAAGAGGAGATTGAATATCTCTTATCTCTAGAGGCAGCACAAATTGCATTCGACCTACGCTCATCACCTAGAGCCCCTGGAATTGTTCTAGCTATTGAATTAGAACCCCGGCAAGTTAATTCAGCCGATGAAAATCACGTAACATTGAACTCTTCAATCACCTGGGAACAAGTACAGTGTGCACTTCTTCTCTTTCCTGACGAAGAAGAAATCATTTGGTATGCAACGCAAGAGATTGAAATGAATTTAGGGGCGTGGAAGTAAAGTGCCCCAGTTTGAAGAATTAATTCATAGTCGAAGTTCAGTAACTATTGATCAAGCACACAGACTGCACGAGCTCGTTGCAGATTGGCAATTACTCTCAGATCTCTCATTTGCTGATCTGATTCTCTGGGTTCCGATCCGTAAAGATATGAAGATGTGGCCAACAGGACATGTTGCTGTTGCACATATTCGTCCTACAACTGCCGCAACAGTTTTCACAAATGACGTTATAGGTGATGAAGTGATGTGGGGCAGCCGCCCAAGAATTGATTTGGCCTTATCTAGTGGTGAAATCGTGCATGATTTAGAAGCTGAACAGTTTGGCGAGATTATGATCAAAGAGGAAGCCATTCCTGTTCTCTTTGATGCTCATGTCATCGCTGTGATCACTCGTCACCGTAATGCCGATTTAATGCGCTCGCCAAGTAAACTTGAGTTGAATTATCGAGAAATCGCACATAATTTCTACCGAATGGTTTCTGAAGGTACTTTTCCTTATAAAGATGCGGGCTCACTTTTTGAACCAGTACCACGAGTGGGAGATGGCCTTATTCGCCTGGATGTAAATGGTGTTATTTCCTATGCCAGTCCCAATGCACGATCTGCGTTTAGTCGAATGGGATTAAAGAGCGAGATTGAAAATAGTAAATTAGGTGATGTTGCCGAAGCGGTAGCTAGAAACTCTCCCAACCCTCATGAGGAGGGAATACGCACGCGCCTTAATGGGAAAACTCTACGACGAGTTGATATTGATAACCAAGGTACAACAATTGATCTATTAGTACTTCCACTTTTGCAAGGTGTAGACCGGGTTGGAGCCATTGTACTCTTGCAAAATGTGACTGAACTTCGTAGGCGAGATAGAGAACTTGTTACCAAAGATGCCACTATTCGAGAGATTCACCATCGAGTTAAGAATAATCTTCAGACAGTGTCAGCCCTTCTTCGCTTACAAGCGCGCAGAATTGCTGACCCGAGCGCAGAATCTGCACTAAATGAAGCGGTGAGACGTATTGCCTCGATTGCGCTGGTTCATGACACTCTATCGACAAGTAATGAAAACACTGTTGCTTTTGATGAAGTCCTTACAAGTTTGATTTCTCACGCCCTTGAATTGAGTCCTCGCATGGGAGAACTACGAATTGAGAGAAAAGGCGAACTGGGTTCGCTTGAATCTAGACTTGCAACACCACTCTCACTTGTAGTTACAGAGTTAATGCACAACGCCCTCGAACATGGTTTGGCCGAACGGGGATCACTGCTTTCCATTGAACTATCCCGCTATAGCAATGAGTGTGTCATCAATATTACTGATGATGGAATAGGTTTACCTGAAGATTTCGATCTAGCAACATCGTCAAATCTCGGGCTTCAGATAGTTAGAACGTTGACAGAAAATGAACTCAAAGGTGTTTTGAAATTGCAGTCAACGCGCCTTGGCACACAAGCAAACTTGCGATTCCCGCTTTAGAACTGGTTTTGCTGCTCCAGTAATCGCGCACGATTTCGTGCGGCGCGACGCTTGAGTGCACGACGCTCATCTTCTGAAAGTCCGCCCCATACCCCTGCATCTTGTCCGCTCTCAAGTGCCCAAGCAAGGCATGGTTCCTTAACGATGCAACGGTTACATACCTTTTTAGCCTCTTCGATTTGAGTAATTGCAGGTCCGGTATTTCCAACTGGGAAAAAGAGCTCAGGATCTTCATCGCGGCAGGCTGATTGATGTCGCCAATCCATGAGATACCTCCTTCTTCCAAAAGATTTGGGCATACCCAAACCAGGCTATTTCTTTCGGTGGATATACGCACATCAATGTTGCGCAAGGGGTTAATTCTCCCTTGTTGGGCAGTGATTAACAAGGATGTATTGAAAAAGATTGTGGAAAATAGGGTGATATGCATCAAGTGAGTGCCCCCGACAGGAATCGAACCTGTGCACCCGCCTCCGGAGGGCGGTGCTCTATCCCCTGAGCTACGGGGGCTCATG